>Ga0102915_1000315_pt1 | contig 14812 bp, 15 predicted proteins | sample Colrivmet1561A02_FD_78199 | JGI IMG/M metagenome (GOLD analysis project Ga0102915, IMG submission 78199) | Estuarine microbial communities from the Columbia River estuary - metaG 1561A-02 | ecosystem: Environmental > Aquatic > Marine > Intertidal zone > Estuary | place: USA: Columbia River...
CGAATATTGGCTTGTCCGCTGTTTTTAATACCCCCAGCAATACTAATTTTGACTTCTCCTTCATTTGAAACAGGAATATCGCAAGGCAATTCAAAAGCGCCCACGAACTGTTCGTTAATGTAAATCCATGCATCTGTAATTTTTGCGCTCTTGCTTCCTTGTGCATTGTAGTTGGTTTTAAGCTCAATTTCCTTGATTTTGATGTAGGAGGGAGGGCTAGCCTCGTTTTTAGAACAATGGCAAAGGCTTATTGATACTAAGAAGCAGAAAAAAAGCAGTTTAAGCATGGTAGGTAAAGTTAATATTTTTATTTGCGCTGCATTTTTTCCTTTCACTTTCCTATATTTGCCGCTCTTAAAAATTCTCACTTTATCTTAAAGTAAAAGGTATGAAAATGAAAGTTTTAAAATTCGGCGGAACATCAGTAGGCTCTGCTGCAAGAATGAAGGAAGTTGCTAAATTGGTAACTGCAGATAACGACCCTAAAATAGTGGTGCTTTCGGCCATGTCGGGAACCACCAATGGCTTAGTGGAAATTGGTGCGTTATTGTACAAGAACAAGCAAGAGGAAGCCGTTGCCAAGATAGAGGAGATGGAGAAGAAGTACGAGGCTGTAATGAGTGAGTTATATACCCATGCCGAGTTTAAAGAAAAGGCATTCGCAACAATTCATGAGAATTTTAATTACATGAAAACATTTGTAGTTAAGGCTTTCAACGTTTACCAAGAGAGAGCTTTATTGGCTCAAGGTGAGTTGATGAGTACAGCAATGTTTCAAGTTTATTTGGAAGAGCAAAAATTGAATTCAGTTTTGTTGCCAGCCTTAAACTTTATGAAAATTAACAAAGATGAAGAGCCAGATTTGGCGTATACAAGAGAACACATTGCTAAAGAGTTGAAGAAATATCCAGAAATCGCATTGTTTGTAACGCAAGGTTATATCTGTAGAAATACTTTTGGCGAAATAGACAATTTGAAAAGAGGAGGAAGCGATTATACGGCTTCATTGATTGGTAATGCTATTGATGCGAGTGAGATTCAAATATGGACAGATATCGACGGCATGCACAACAACGACCCTCGTTTTGTGGGAGAGACCAAGCCAGTAGCTGAATTATCGTTTGATGAAGCAGCAGAGTTGGCGTATTTCGGTGCAAAAATTCTACATCCTTCATGTATTCTTCCTGCTAAACAAGCTAACATTCCAGTTAAGTTGTTGAATACTATGCAGCCAGAAGCTAAAGGAACTACCATCATTGAGCATCCAACTAAAACGAGCGGTAACTTTGTGAAAGCTGTAGCTGCTAAAGATGGCATTATTGCTATTAAAATTGCTTCTACAAGAATGTTGTTGGCTTATGGTTTCTTACGTTCAGTATTTGAAGTTTTCGAAAGATACAGAACGCCAATCGATATGATTACTACTTCTGAAGTAGCTGTTTCGTTAACTATTGATGATGCAACACATTTGGATCAAATTGTTAAAGAATTGCAAGCCTTTGGAAATGTAGAGGTTGATAAAGACCAAACTATCATTTGTATTGTTGGTGATATGTCAACCGACGAAGGTGGAATGGCTAAAAAACTATTCAACGCTTTATCTGGTGTTCCTTTAAGAATGATTTCTTACGGAGGTAGCACACACAATATTTCTGTTTTAACCGATTCATCAAACAAGCTGAAAGCTCTGCAAACCATCAACGAAGGTTTGTTTGGTTTAAAAGGTGAGAAATTACAAAAGGCCTAAGCACTCATGATTATATCGCAAAAGCAAAAGGAACATTTCAGCACGCTGAAAACCCCTTTCTATTTCTATGATGTTGAATTGCTAAAGAAAACATTAGATACTGTTACTTCTGAAGCAAAGAAATATGGTTATGTTTTGCATTATGCTTTTAAAGCGAATGTAAACGACAAAATTCTCAACACCATTCATAGATATGGTTTGGGTGCCGATTGCGTTAGTGGTAACGAAGTACAAAAAGCCATCGACATGGGCTTTCCTAAAAATGAAGTTGTTTTTGCTGGTGTTGGAAAATCAGATGACGAAATCATCACGGCTTTAAAAAACGATATTTTTTGCTTCAATTGCGAGTCGGTACAAGAGATGGAAGTCATTAATGAATTGGCTGCTCAGCATAACAAAATTGCGAATATTGCGGTGCGTATCAATCCTAATGTTGATGCTAATACTCATAAACATATTTCTACCGGGTTGAAAGAAAATAAGTTCGGAGTGAATATGGAGGAGATGGATAGTGTAGTTGATTGTATCAAGGCTTCTAAAAATTTAAAGTTTGTTGGTATTCATTTTCACATTGGTTCTCAAATCACCGATTTGAGTTCATACAAAAACCTTTGTGTTAGAGTAAATCATATTCAAGAATGGTTTGAAAGCCGACATGTTGCGCTTGAATTCATTAACGTTGGTGGAGGTTTGGGTATTGATTATTACAATCCAGAAACCAACGATGTTTCTAAGTTCGAAGAATACTTCGCCATTTTCAATGAATTTTTACAATTGCGTCCGCACCAAAAATTACATTTCGAATTGGGTAGAAGTATTGTTGCTCAATGCTCTTCGCTGATATCACGTGTTTTATATGTGAAGAAAGGGGCGAACACTAGCTTCATGATTTTAGATGCTGGTATGACTGAATTGATTCGTCCGATGTTGTACCAAGCCTACCACAAAATAAACAACCTAAGCACCACTGCTGTAGATTTAGATACTTACGATGTTGTTGGTCCGATATGCGAATCAACCGACACTTTTGCCAAAGCACTAGAATTGCCTTTGTCAAAAAGAGGTGATTTAATTGAAATCAAAAGTGCTGGAGCGTATGGCGAAGTAATGGCTTCAAACTACAATTTGAAGACCTTGCATACTGCTGTTTATTCGGATGCGATAAAATAATCTAAATTTTACTTATAAGACAATAGTTCCTTCGGGGTACCTCAGGATGACAACCACGCTTAAAAAATAGCACTTTACGTAGTTTGTCATCCTGAGGTACCCCGAAGGAACTATTGTTCTATAAATCAAGTCCCACAATAAGTTTTATACCCTTCATCATTTCCTGGTGATTGAAATTTTTGCACATTTCTGCTATAATCGTAAGGCTTTTCAATAGTCGATAATAGCTCACTTAAAAGAGATAAATCGTTTTGATTGGCTGCGGAAAAAAGTGCCATTTCTACCAAATGGTTTCGAGGAATAACAAAAGGATTGTTTTGCTGCATGATTTCAATCGATGATTTTGTAATTCGTTTGATCCACGATTGATACCACGTTTGAAATACTGCGTTTTGATAAATGTTTTCTTTTAGTTTTTCTTTATCTTGAAGCGCAATAAAAGTGTTGGTGTAATCTGCAGAATGCTCTTGCATCCACGCCAATAAATCGAGAATAATTTTGTCGTCACCATCTTCTTCACCCATCATTCCCAGTTTATTGCGCATCATTTGCAGCCATTTTTTATCGAAAATCTCTGCGAAGGTGTTCAGCACGCCTTGAGCCAAATCAATTGCCTTTGCGCTGTCTTTGTCGATTAACACCAAAAGTGTTTCTGCAAAGCGACTCAAATTCCATTTGGCAATGGCCGCTTGGTTTTCAAAGGCGTATCTGCCTTGATGGTCGATAGAACTAAATTTGGTTTGGGGATGATAAGAATTCATAAAGGCGCACGGACCGAAATCGATGCTTTCTCCGCAGATACTCATGTTGTCGGTGTTCATTACTCCATGAATAAAACCAACGCGCATCCAGTTTACAATCAAATCAATTTGTTTTTCCATCACTTCTTTCAGAAAATTCAAAGCGTAATTTTCGCTGTGGAGTAAATGAGGGTAATGTCTTTGAATGGTGTAATTGGTGAAAGCTTTAAAGGTGTCTACATCATTAAATCTTCTCACGAATTCGAAGGTGCCTACCCTAATGTGACTGGCTGCAATGCGCGTAAGCACTGCTCCTTCATGCGTGTATTCGCGGTGAACTTCTTCACCTGTAGATACAACAGCCAAGCTTCTGGTAGTAGGAATTTGCAAAGCGAACATTGCCTCACTAATGATGTATTCGCGCAGCATAGAACTAAGCGTTGCTCTGCCATCGCCACGACGAGAATAAGGCGTTTCGCCCGAACCTTTGAGTTGAATATCGAAACGTTGATTAAACGGTGTGATATGTTCTCCCAATAAAATTGCACGTCCGTCACCAAGCATATTAAAGTATCCGAATTGATGTCCCGCATAAGCCTGAGCAATAGGTTGAGCGCCTTCAATAATTCTATTCCCACTTAAAAACTCTGCAACTTCTTCGTTAGAGATTCCATTGAAATTCAAGCCTAAATCTTTTGCTAATACTTCATTTAAGATGATGAGTTGAGGTTGTGCAACGGCCGTAGGATTGCATTCTTCAAATAATTTGGCGGGTAAGGTTCGATAACTGTTATCGAAACGAAATTGTATGTGGGTATCGTTATGCATTTCATTTTAAAGGTAGTATTTGATTTTTGTTGGCGCTTAAAAAAAATATCTTTTTTAAATAATGCCGACTTATATTTGCACAAATATCAATTACATGTTAGGTTTAAAATTAGCCACCGACCCTCGTTGGGCCAATATTGCAGAAGGAAATTTAGAAGAGATTTTGAGTGATCACGCTTGGTGCGAGCAAAAGGCTGCTACCAATGCTATTACTATAGTTACTTTAAATTCTGAGTTAGATGATTTGGTAACCGATATGCTGGCTTTGGCTAAAGAAGAACTTACCCATTTCGAACAAGTGCATGCCATCATATTAAAAAGAGGATATACTTTCGGAAGAGAAAGACCAGATGATTATGTGAAGGAATTGTACAAGTTCATGAGAAAAGGGGGCACACGTAATGATCAGTTGATTGAGCGTTTGCTTTTTGCTGCCATGATAGAAGCCAGAAGTTGTGAGCGCTTTAAAGTGCTTAGCGAAAATATTAAAGATGAAGAGTTAGCTACATTTTATCGTGAATTGATGATAAGTGAAGCCGGACACTACACCTTATTTTTAAACTACGCCCGCAAATACACCGAAAGAATTGACGTAAACCAAAGATGGAAAGAGTGGTTGGAAGGGGAGGCTGAAGTTATTGCTCGTTATGGAAAATCGAGTGGCGTGCATGGGTAAAAAAACAGTGTCCGTCCGTCGGCTGACGGAAGGACACCATTCAAACTAACTAAACTAAAAACTAAACCTTTTCTTTTTTCTTGCCTTTTACAATCTCTTGTAATTTTTCTCTGTCGATATTTCTAAAGACAAATTTCTCATCAAAAATATCTAACATGATGTGTGAAGCGGGTTTGATATTGCCTCTCAAAATTTCTTTCGAAAGTTCGTTCAACACATCTTTTTGAATTACGCGTTTCAACGGACGAGCACCAAACTGCGGATCATAACCTCTATCGGCCAAAGCATCTAAGGCAAACTCAGAAACTTCCATCGTAATGTTTTGATGGGCTAACTTTTCTTCCAATTGTCTCAATTGAATTTTCACAATAGAGTGAATATTTTCTTTGCTCAATGGAGAGAATAAAATAGTTTCATCTATTCTGTTTAAAAATTCGGGACGAATGGTTTGACGCAACAATTCAATCACTTGCGTTCTGGTGCTGTCCATTACTTTCTTCAAATCTTTATTCGCTAAATCTTCAAAATTTGCTTGAATAATGCTTGCTCCCAAGTTCGATGTCATGATGATAATAGTGTTTTTAAAATTCACTACACGACCTTTATTATCGGTCAATCTACCATCGTCTAATACTTGCAATAAAATATTAAAAGTATCGGGATGTGCTTTTTCAATTTCATCTAAAAGCACCACAGAATAAGGTTTTCTGCGAACAGCTTCAGTTAATTGTCCGCCTTCCTCATACCCCACATACCCCGGAGGCGCGCCCACCAAACGCGATACGCTATGCTTCTCTTGGTATTCACTCATATCAATACGCACCATGGCATTTCTATCGTTGAATAAATAATCAGATAAAGCTTTCGCTAACTCAGTTTTACCCACACCAGTTGTTCCTAAAAAGATGAAAGAACCAATCGGACGGTTGGCATCTTGCAAACCAGCGCGATTGCGGCGCACAGCATCGGCAATGGCTTCAATGGCTTCCTCTTGTCCGATTACCGTTTTATGCAATTCATCCTCCAAGTGCAACAACTTAGTAATCTCACTTTGTATCATTTTTTGCACCGGAATACCTGTCCATTTACTCACCACATCTGCAATTTCTTCGCTGTCCACTTCCTCTTTAATCATTTTAGAATTGGCTTGTAACTCAATGAGTTTTTTCTTTCCAGTTTCTAAAGCAGCTTCGGCCTCTTTAATTTTACCGTAGCGAATTTCTGCTACTAAACCGTAGTTACCAGAACGCTCAGCTTGATCGGCTTCCTGCTTCAAATGCTCAATATCTTCTTTCGATTTTTGAATGGTTTCCACCACACTTTTTTCAGATTCCCATTTCGCTTTTAAGTTATTTCTTTGTTCGCTAAGGTTCGCCAATTCTTCGCCTAAACGATGCACTTTAGCTTCGTCGCCTTCACGTTTGATCGCTTCGCGCTCAATTTCCAATTGCATTATTCTTCTTTCAATCTCATCTAAAGCTTCTGGTTTAGAATTGATTTCCATGCGCAATTTAGAAGCAGCTTCATCAATTAAATCGATGGCTTTATCGGGCAAAAATCTATCGGTGATATAGCGTTGCGATAACTCTACTGCAGAAATAATTGCTTCATCTTTAATTTGCACTTTGTGGTGATTCTCGTATTTCTCTTTCAATCCGCGCAAGATAGAAATCGCATCTTCAGTAGATGGTTCATCCACCATCACCTTTTGGAAACGACGTTCTAGCGCTTTATCCTTCTCGAAATATTTTTGGTATTCGTTCAATGTTGTGGCACCAATAGCGCGCAATTCACCGCGAGCCAAAGCAGGTTTTAAAATGTTGGCTGCATCCATAGCTCCTTCGCCGCCGCCACCAGCACCAACCAATGTGTGAATTTCATCAATGAAAAGAATAATTTGTCCGTCGGCAGATGTCACTTCTTTCACCACCGCTTTCAATCTCTCTTCAAACTCACCTTTGTATTTTGCACCCGCGATAAGCGAACCCATATCTAAAGAGTACAAAGTTTTGTCTTTTAAATTTTCGGGCACATCACCATTGATGATGCGGTGCGCAATACCTTCGGCAATGGCTGTTTTACCAACACCTGGCTCACCAATCAAAATCGGATTGTTCTTGGTTCTTCTGGATAAAATTTGAAGCACACGACGAATTTCATCATCTCTACCAATCACAGGATCGAGCTTATTTTCTTTCGCCAGTTGATTTAAATTCTTGGCGTATTTGTTCAATGAATTGTAAGTTTCTTCTGCATTTTGAGAAGTCACTCTTTCACCTTTTCGCAATTCAAGAATTGCTTGTTTCAATTCGTTCTCTTTAACGCCTATGTCTTTCAACAGCTGAGCGGCGCTATCTTTGGTAGAAATGATTCCCAACAAAATATGCTCGATAGAAACATACTCATCTTTAAAATCTTTAATGATGTTTTGGGCTTTGGTTAAAGCCTCGTTGGCGAAGCGGCCCAAGTGCTGACCTTCAGCGCCTGAAACTTTTGGATAGCCATCAACAATTTTATCTAAAGCTTGTTTGATGATGGTATCGTTGATGCCCAATTTCTTCAACAGAAAAGGAGTAACACTTTGGTCGCTCTCAAAAATTCCTTTTAAAATGTGTCCGATTTCAATTGCCTGGTTTCCTTTCTCCATAGCAATTTGCTGAGCCTTTTGAATGGCTTCTTGCGATTTGATGGTGAAGTTATTTAAGTTCATTTTATTTGTTTTAATGTTTGTTGACGAAAGTACATCATCAATAAATCTTCCATGCTGATTTCTGCGTCAAAGTGACCTGATTTTCATCAGTCAAATGCCATAAAGGCTTGTGTTGATAGTGTTTACATGAAGAATTGTCGTGCAAATAGCGCAGTGACCTAATGCCTGTAGGGAAGGATTGGATAGAATATCAAATAAGTTGATTTTGATTTTTATAGTTTGAAAGTTTTGAAGAGAGCGAGCTGTAGAAGAAGGAAAATAAAGAAAGAGGAGGTGGTTAGTCGGGTTCCTATTTAGTCCAAATCCCAATCGGTGTTTATATTTCGTAATTCTTGTCTGCCACTACCAACAGCCAAGATGAATACTTTGTCGGGCGAATCTGATGGGTCATAAATCACTCTGTACCCTCTGTAAATCACTTCACGGAGAAAGCTAAGGTTAGTGCCTTCAAATTCAGGAATACTTCTTCCAGAAAGAGGTTTTAAAGAAAGTTGGTTGTTGGTTGAAATAACAAGATTATTAACGAATCTCGCAGCGTAAAAAGCCGAATCATGGGCTATAAATTCAAAGATATTCTTAAGACCAAATTCAGAGTGAGTAGTCCAAATTACTTCTGTTGCCAAGAGTCGATTTTCTTTAAAAGGTCATCTGTAGAAATAGTGCTTCCTGCTTCTTTATCCTTTATTCCCTCCAATGCATTAGCCGCTAAATTGATTTTATACATAATCTCTTCGGCAGAGCAATTGGAAGGTAAACTTCTAAGTATCTCCAATGATGCTTCTCTTATGGTAATTGCATTCATACAACAAATTTTAATAAATATACAACACATAGTCCTCAAATCAAAGGAAAGGTTTGCCGTTATTTTTTCATTTTAAATTGGCCGGCAAAGATGGTTAAGAATAAAATGGCCGATGGTAATTGTTTTTGAAGAAATTTCCCTACCAAATCAATTAACAGAAAATTTGTGTGAAGAAAAACGCTGTGGCCCAATTCTTGGGAATCATTTTTTATAAAATCACTTCTATGAAATCAGTATTATTTTTCAGCTTATCATTTCTATTATTAGTAGGATGCGAATACAATGAAGATCAAGGTTGTTATGAAAAACCTTCATACAAAGTTTGCGATGCGGTGGACGGTCCGCCAGCTACCATGGATTTACAAGTAAAATTATTAGGTAACACTTTATATCCCTTAAAAATTAAAATTTACAATAGAACAGTTGCCGACGGAATAGGTTCATTGCACTCTACTTTTACACAATACGATTATTTAGCAACTTATGAATTACCCGAAGGTAGATACACTGCTTTATTGGTTTATCCCGATCAAACCACAGCAGTAATGGACTTTAGAGTGTACATTGATTTAGATGTGTATTGCAGCGGAAATTGTTACATAAAGAACAATGCTTATCTGGAAATTCAAAAGCCGATAGAGTAGGTTATCGGTCGCAAAAAAATAATAGAAGAGCTAATTTTTTAAAAAAAAATCAAGTTTTAACTGGCTAACTTTCAGAAGCTTATATCGTAAAAATTCTGTGGCGTGGCTGTGGCCGAAAGATCCAGCAGCTATTGATGATTGGTTACCGCTTTGATTATAAATTTTTCAAGTCGAAGAACATTAATCGGGTTTTTAGTTCCGATACTTTCTTTTTTGAATATTTAGCTTCGCGTTCTTCATCCATTAGAAACTCAAATTTATTCTTTTGGAAGAAGGATAATACTCTTGGAATATTGTAAGCGTCAACTAAAATAAATCGACAACCAGTTTTGTTTTGACCATCAATAAACCAGTCTTTAATAAAGTCAAGCAAGTCAGAGCCAAGTCCACTTCCATCATATTTTTTGTCAACACCTAAGCGTCCAATTTTTACAGAAGGATAATCCATTCTGTGTTTAAATCTTGGAAACTTTTTCTTTATCTTTTTTTGAGTGGAATTGCTAACTGGGTCAAGCTTCAATCCGTCATTAGAAATAGTAAAGAAACTTAAAATGTCGTGAGGTTTTTCTTTAAGAATAAAAAGATAAGTGACGCCCAGTAACTCCTGTTGAAAAGGAATAGCATCATTTTTCAGAAAATCATTTAAGTCATCGTTGGTGCAACTAAATTGCTCAAGATTAATTTCTGGTGATAGTCGGAATAATTTGGCTTGGTCTAAAAGGCTCAAGGATTTAGATATTAGCGTTCTTTAATATTTCTAGGGTTCTCTTTCTGATAATAGCTCTCTTTGACTTAGAAATAGATTTCTTAGGTGTGCTAATTAACTTCAGAAATCTTTCCGCATCCTGACCTTCTAATACCGGTGTAACTTTAATTTCTAATGCCATAACCAATGATTATTTTAAACAAATGTAAGGCATATAGATTTGAAATGAAAGAAAAGGTTTAAATTTAAGATAATACCTACCGTCCCTATATATTAAGATAATACCTACCGTCCCTATATATTGATGGGGTAGAATTAATAAAGTTATAACATCGTTTGCTTTGTTATAACATTTTTTGTACATTTGAAGTATTGGTTGTTTAAATCAGATAAATAGAAAAGCTATGGAAAAGAGATTAGTAAAAATAGGAAACTCAATGGGGTTTGTAATTCCGAAGAGTTATTTGAAGTCATTTGGCGAGAGTGTAATCATTGAAAAAACACTTACAGGTTTATTGATTAAGCCAAGTGAACCACAGAAGCTTAGTTTAAGCGATTTGTTAGCTTCTACTGATTTGGATGCGATGTATAAACAAATGAAGATGGATGCTGATTCGGCTGCGACACAGAAATACTATAAAAGTAAAGAGGTTCGAGATTTAGATAACTCAAATGATGTTGTAGATGAATATTAATCAATGGGAAATATGGATGGTAGATTTTAATCCTACCAGAGGACAAGAAATAAGTAAGTTACGTCCTGCTATAGTTGTAAACGACCAACGATTGGGTAAGCTGAATTTAAGAGTGGCAGTTCCAATCACTGATGTTAAGTTTACTAATGTTTGGCATCATGAGATAACTCCAAATAAAGGTAACGGATTAAGTAAAAACAGTTCTGCTGATTGCTTTCAATTGAAATCTCTTTCTTGCGATAGGTTTGTAAAGAAAATAGGTTCATTAGATGCAAATCATAGACCTCATGTGCAGTTAAAGATGATGCTGGTGTTGGGAATAAAAGTGTAAGATAATAAAAATAAATCCAAGCCTGAAGCAGGGGAGTCAATCTCTTTTTCTAATGCTATTTCAAGGGCAATATTTAACAATGTAATTATTGCTACTTTTGTAAAAGATGCTGAGAGTGCTAAGCTTATAATAGATAGTTATTAATTTAAGGATGGAGGTGATGAGAAAACTTATAGTAAGATGAGTGAATGGGCGTCTTATAGTAAAATGCAATTCTTTATAGTCTCAAGGACTAATTTTCTAAATCATTTTATAAAATTGGGCAGCGAAGATAAGTCGATTCTCTAACTACTTATTTATCATCGCTTAACTAAAGATTCTTCTTTGCCAATCCTCAGTAATTCCTTATTTTCTTGCCCCACCCTCCTGATTGGCAAAACTAAGACTTAACAGCGACCTAAGTTATCGAATGGTGCGCAGTCGTTGGCAATTACTGAATTCGTTTTTTTAACTACCTCCCTCCAAAAATAGAAGAACCAACCCTCACCATCGTGCTGCCTTCTTGAATGGCCAACAAATAATCTCCCGACATGCCCATAGATATTTCATTAAAGCGCTCCTTCTCGCTGAAGTGAGCGCTTTTAAGTTGAGTGAAATAAGCTTTAAGTTGTTTGAATTCCTTTTTGATTTGCTCTTGGTTTTCGGTGAAAGTGGCCATTCCCATTACGCCGCAAACTTCAATGTTCTTGAGTTCTTTGTAAGTACTAGAATTTAAAAGCGCTTCTACTTCTTCCATTGAGAAGCCAAATTTTGTTTCTTCTTCGGCAATATGAAATTGAAGTAAAACACCAATGGTTCTATTGTTTTTTAGGGCTTGTTTGTTTATTTCTTCGAGTAAGTTTAAACTATCGACAGAGTGAATTAAAGCCACAAAAGGTGCAATGTATTTAACCTTGTTACTTTGCATGTGGCCTATCATGTGCCACTCGATATCACTTGGTAAATCTTTTTGTTTGGTGGCCAATTCTTGCGCTTTGTTTTCTCCAAAAACTCTTTGTCCGCTTTGATATGCCTCAATAATTGCTTCGTTGGGTTTCGTTTTAGAAACCGCAATTAACTTCACTCCCACTGGAATGGTGGCTAGTATATTCTTAAGATTTTGTGAAATGCTCATGGGTAAAGGTAAAAAAGATTGGCACTGTTCTAAAATGAAAGAGAATTATAGTTTGATGAGTAGGGCGGTAGTTCCTTCGGGGTACCTCAGGATGACATACTAGATAAAGTTCTACTGAACAGCGCGTGTCATCCTGAGGTACCCCGAAGGAACTATTGCCCTATATGGATATCATACACGACCAACCCAGTCTTTAATTTAGGTAAAATCCATGTAGATTTTGGAGGCAGCACTTCTCCTTTTTGGGTGATGCTTTTTATTTCTTGGAAAGTGTACTTTTTTTCTCCTTCTTTATAAGGTTCAATATCGATATTGTCCTCGTCTAGCAAGATGCTCATGAAATAAGGTTCACTTTTATTTTCTTGATAATTGCGCCACGAACTTTTGATGCGATGGTGTCCATCGGCCACCAATAAATAATTTACTTTTTCGAATTCATTTTGCAGCTGAGTAATGATTTTTTTATTGCTTACTTCCCACAACTCGTGTTGCTCATTTTTGGCATCTTTATACTTTAAAAAGGCCGACTTTTCACTTTCCTTTTCAATGATGTTTTGAATGGCAATATTTCTATCGTAAACCAAAGCTACAGGCTCGGCATTTAACTTAACTTCTTTGATATACTGAGCTAAAATATTCTCTCTTTTTTCGATGGTTTTTTCGTGCAAATGAATGGTGTTGTTTTCTAGGTCGCGCAAATCAGATAAGGCGATAACTCCATAATAAGAGCGCTTGGAACTTGTTTTTTTGTACAACACAAAAGATGGTTTCTCACTAGCCAAAAGCCACTTTTTTTGCACGAAGTGGGCGAAGCGTTTGCGTACTAAAGCATAAAAATCGCTGCGGTGCATATTGGCTTCGTTGTGAATCACATTGATGAAAGAAAGCTCGTGGTTGTGAATGATTTCATGGACTTGCTCCTTAGAATAGGAATCGTAAGAATCTATAGCGATATCGTTTGCCAATTCGCTTGGAGGAGAAAAAAATATAAAGGGTTTGAGCTTTGCCATGCTGCTCTTATACTTCCAAAGGAGGGGTATTAGTTTCTTTTGAAATCATTTTAATAAGCTATTTCAAAAACTTACCTTCGCCTAAATTATTTTTAAAAATACTTATGAAGATTAAAAAAAACTCAGTAGTGGCGATCACTTATACACTGAAGAATGATGAAGGCGTTGTCCTTGATTCGAGTGTAGGTAAAGAGAGCCTGTATTATTTGCATGGCAATGGTAATTTGGTGATCGGACTCGAGAACGAGTTAGAAGATAAAGCCAAAGGAGATAAATTTTCGGTTTCTATTCCAGCTGAAAAAGGCTACGGAATGCCTGATGCTAAATTGGTGCAACAAGTACCTCTTTCTGCTTTTGGTACAAACAAAGTTGAAGTGGGTATGCAGTTTCATGCAGAAGGGCAACACGGACAAGTGGTTGTTACTGTAACAGATATTACAGGAGATCAAGTAACGGTAGATGGTAACCATCCATTGGCTGGTTCAACATTGCACTTCGATGTAGTTGTAGACGAAGTTAGAGAGGCTACGGCTGAAGAAATAGCTCACGGACACGTTCATGGTCCGGGTGGACACCACCACTAAAGAATAAAAAAGCCCTTGTTCGAGTGACAAGGGCTTTTTTATTTTTTGCATTTTAAAAACTATCCCTTACTTTTACCGCATGATTAAAAATACAAATACATGGCGTTGGCAAGTTTTACTCTGGTAAAGGTTGATGCTTCAGCGCTTTTATACTATATATTGTAAAAAGCCCTCGTCAGCCGACGGGGGCTTTTTTGTTTTCCAACTTTTTAATTAATATTTGTCCGCGGGTTAAACGGACTCCAAAAAATAAAACGATGACACAGTTCAAAATAACAACAAAATACAAGAAGCTACTGGCCGATACCATTACGCCAGTAAGCATCTATCTCAATATTCGCAAGCGGTTTAAAAATAGCTTCTTGCTGGAAAGTAGCGATTATCATGGTAATAAAGATAGTTTCTCTTTCATCTGCTTTAATCCAATGGCTTCTTTTAAGGTAGAAGATCAAAAGATTAGCACCGTTTTTCCTGATGGTTCTTTTAAAGTTAAAAGTGCGCAAGAGAACGACGTGATTACAGAGATGAAGGCTTTTGCCGATTCTTTTGTGCCAGATTCTAGCGTTAGTGATTTTAAATTCATTACCAACGGACTCTTCGGTTTTACCAGTTTTGAGGCGGTTCGTCACTTTGAAGATATCGATTTTACCTACCCAGAGAAGGAAGAGAAAAAAGTGCCCGATATGCACTATTTCGTTTTTCAAAATATCATTGCCATCAACCATTTTAAGAACGAATTGTATTTGTTCGAACATCAATGTGAAGGTTCGGGCAATAGTGTGGTTCCCATCGAACAGTTGATGGATTTGGTGAAAGCTACCGCTACCAGTTCAGCTTCTTTTAAAAGAGTGGGCGAGGAGCAAAGTAACTTTACCGATGAATCTTTCTTGGAGGTTATAGCCAAAGCAAAAGCGCATTGCCGCAGAGGTGATGTTTTTCAGTTGGTGTTGGGAAGAGAGTTTTCTCAGAAGTTTGAAGGCGACGATTTCACTTTGTACCGCGCCTTAAGAAGTGTGAATCCTTCTCCTTACTTGTTTTACTTCGATTACGGTGCA
>Ga0102915_1000318_pt1 | contig 14731 bp, 17 predicted proteins | sample Colrivmet1561A02_FD_78199 | JGI IMG/M metagenome (GOLD analysis project Ga0102915, IMG submission 78199) | Estuarine microbial communities from the Columbia River estuary - metaG 1561A-02 | ecosystem: Environmental > Aquatic > Marine > Intertidal zone > Estuary | place: USA: Columbia River...
AGGATGATTGGTATTTTTCCCGAAGGTGGCATTCGGGACGGCTCCAGCTCGATGCTCGCGGGAGCGGAGGTCCGCGAAGGTGCATTTCTCATCGCCAGCAGAGCCCGTTGCCCAGTAGTGCCGGTTGTCATTCTCGGCAGCGAGCGGCTTTATAATATTCGCAACTGGAGGCCTTGGCGACGTGCGAAAGTCTACATCGCCATCGGCAAACCGATTTTTCACTCACAAGAAGCTGGGCGTAGCGTGGCCAGGGAAAAACTTCGCGATGAAGTTGGCCTCGCGATAATGAACTTGAAGGACGCCTTGTTCCGCGTCCACAGCCTCACACCGGACGATCTTCCGCACTCTCCGCAGGAACGCATGCGCGAACTATGAGGGTCACCAAGTCCCTCTCATGGATCGTGGATGGCGCCATGTGCAACATGATGAACTTTGTCCAGTGGCGACGCCGTGCAGATGCCTGTTCAAAAGAAAAACTCGCCTCCTATATCGGCCAATGTTCCCAGCTCAGCCGCGAGGAATTTTTTCGGACCCAGCCCGCACTCCGTCCTAACCTCCGAAGCACTTGGATCGAATGGGATACACCCCGCCCCACAGGTCACATTCAAAATGACCGAGCCCGAGTCCGATTTTATGCGGCGGGCGACCCTGCCGCGCCCACCGTTTTTCTTCTTCACGCACTCATGAGCGCGAGTGATGTCGGCTACCGGCGGCTGGCCATGCGCTTCAACGCGGCGGGATGGAACGTCGCTTTCCCGCATCTGCCCTACCACTATTCCCGCACTCCCTCCGGCACATGGAATGGCGAACTCGCCATCACTGCCGATCTTGTGCGGAACGCCGAGGGCCTCCGACAAGCCGTGATCGAGCTTCGTCAGCTCATGGCGCTTCTGCGCGCACGGGGCACAACGGAATTCGGGCTCATCGGCACGAGCTACGGGGGATGGATCGGAGCACTTCTTTCCCTTTTGGAAAAAGACTTCCGCTTCATTGCCCTCATCCAGCCAATCGTCAACCCCGAGAAAGCCGTCTGGGAGAACCCCGGGGCGGCCATGATGCGCCGCGAACTCCGCGCCCGCGGCCACGCGCCCGGCAATACCCAGGAGATGGAGCACCTCCTGTCTCCCATGAATGCCTTGCCCCTCTGCGACACCTCTCGAACCCTCCTCACCGCAGGAATCCACGACCGTATTTCGCCGCTCAACGACCTCGAGCGCCTGTGTGCGCGTTGGGAGGGGTCCAAGCTTCTCCGTGTTTCCCAAGGCCACTTCGGCTATCGCGCCCTGCGGGAGACACTTCAGGAATTGGCCCCCATATTTGCAACTGACGCATGGTCTTGAAAATGAATTCTGGCTTGCTAACCTTCGGCGTGCGGACTTCAAAATCCATCAGCTTAATCGTTCTTCTTTGTTGCATTTGTGGGCTCCCATCGAGCCTCCGTGCCGAAATGAGCGAGGCACAGAAAAAAGCCGCTTTCATCAAATCCCGCGAGACGATCAAACCCGTCAGCAAGCCATCTTCCTCCACCAAGCCGCGCCCCAAGCCAAAGTCGCCGTCGAAGACAAGCTCCTCTTCGAAGAAAAAATCGACCTCCACGTCCGACAGTAAATCTCCGCGTCGCTCGAAATCCTCACCAAGCCCCACACCCAAAAAATCCCAAAAATCCACTCCGAAGAAATCCCAATCCTCCGAACCAAAAAAATCTTCCAAACCCAAAAGCCAAAAACCATCTGAAAAAAAACCCATCGAATCGCCTGCCGAGGAACCTGATCACGATGAATCCAAGCCGGATGCCCCATCCCCTCAAAGCGATGACTTTATTTTAATCCCCGGGGAGACCCCTCCCGCCGAAGCCGCGATGCCCTCCCCGACACCTTCCGGCATTTTCAAATTTCCACCGACATCTCTATTTGCCCCCCAAATCCCCAATGGAAAAACCCCCGCCGGACGCGAACTCGCTGCACCGATTCTCATCGAAAAATCCGGCGCCCAAGAGGAATCAGATTACGAAGCGCCCACCAGATCCTTTTTTGGCGTCTTCATGAAAAGATGGCGCTACCTTTCCCCGTCCCTGCGTAAAGCCATCGACAACGCGAAAGTTCAGCGCGGACGCTGGAAATACATCGTCGTTCACAACAGCGGCACCCGCCAAGGGAACGCACGAGTTTTCGATGTTTATCACCGGCGGGTACGCAAAATGCAAAACGGCCTAGCCTACCACTTCGTCATCGGCAATGGAAATTCCTCGGGGAATGGACAGATCGAAATCGGCAACCGCTGGACCAGGCAAATCAATGGCGGTCATGTTGCGAGCGATTACTTGAACGACATCGCTCTGGGTATTTGTCTCGTAGGCGATCTCAATCGCGACACCCCCACCAAAGACCAACTTGGTGCCCTCGACGAACTCTGCACCTACCTCCGTAGCCGTGTCGGGAAGGTCAAAGGTAAGTCCGCCTCTGTTCTAGGCCACAAGCAGATCAACCCGAAGCCGACAGATTGCCCGGGCGACCGCTTCCCCCTCAGTTGGCTTAGAAAAAAATTCGGCAACTAGCCCTAGGCCCCATCCGCGAGTCCCTATCCGGCGACCGACCTCGGTGCGCGGTGATTTTCCCATAGACGTCGGAGTTGCTTTCTCTTTCCATGGATGCATGAAGATCGCTCAGGAATTCAAAGATTTTATCTCCCGTGGGAATGTAGTGGACCTCGCTGTGGGAGTCATCATCGGTGCCTCATTTGGAAAAATCGTCAACAGCCTCGTCATGGACGTGATCATGCCGCCGATCGGAGCGATCCTCAAAGGGGTCAATTTCAGCAACCTGTTTTTTTCGATCGATGGAAAAACTTACGAATCCCTGAGCAAGGCAAAGGAAGCGGGCGCACCAGTCATCAGCTATGGGATTTTTCTGAATACGATGATCGAATTCCTCATCGTAGCCGCCTGCGTTTTTGCGCTGGTGAAGATCGTGAATCAAATCAAACGCCCTGCGGAAAAGCCCATCGAAGCCCCCGCACCGACCAAATCGGAGCTCCTTCTCGAAGAGATCCGGGATGCCCTCAAAAAATAAAACTTCAACATTTCGCAAAAAGCGATTGATTTTCCCCGCCAAGGCCAGCACTCTACGCCTCCAATAAATTTATGAGCCAGCATCCAAGTTTGAAAGGCAAGAGCGCCATCCAGGCCAAGAGAAGTGTTTTAAAGCGGTTTGAACGTGTTGACCTGCTCCGCAAGCGCGGTCAGTTCAAAGACGGTCAACGCGTCATCGGTCTTCCCAAAACCAAGCCCGAAGATTAAACCCTTGTTTCCCATATGCGGCTGAATCGCTTTTTAGCGGCAGCTGGCCTCGGTTCACGTCGCTCCTGCGATGCACTTATCGCGTCCGGGGCCGTCGTCATCAACGGACACAAAATCGATCAACTTGCCACGCAAGTGGAAGATGGTGACGATGTTCGAGTCAAGGGTCGCCCTGTCCGGGCCGCCCTTCCTGTTCATATTCTTCTTAACAAGCCGAAGGGCTTCGTTGTCACACGCTCCGATGAGCGCGGGCGCAGGACTGTTTACGACCTTCTACCGCCGGAATTCTCGACCCTTTGCCATGTCGGTCGGCTGGATAAAGAAAGCGAGGGTCTTCTTTTACTCACGAACGATGGAGCCCTAGCGCAAAAGCTCACCCATCCGAGTCACGAGATCGAAAAGGAATACGAGGTCACCCTCGACAAGGATTTTAAACCCGAGGATATTCCTACTCTTCTTAAAGGGATCTACATCGAAGGCGGTTGCGGACGTTTTGAGCGTGTTCATATCGTGACCACCAAGCGCCTTCAGGTCATCTTACGCCAAGGAATCAAACGTCAAATCCGACTCATGTTTTATAGTATGGGCTACGAAGTGGAGCGGTTGGTGCGCACCCGCATCGGAAAACTCCGTGACGATCGCATGCCCCTCGGCGCCTGCCGCCGTTTGACGAAACTCGAAATCGGCTCGCTCACCGGAACCTCAAAGAAAAGCGCCAAGCCCGCTTCCAGCAAACCCTCCTCGAAGCGCCCGCGACGGGTGGTCAAAAAAGCCACGAGACCACAACAGGCTTAAATCGCCTGCTCTCCACTTTCAGTCAGTTTCTCGCGGCAAGCCCCTCTCTTTCCCGCCGCTCGCTTTCCGTCTAAAATCGTGATAATGCATGATGCGAATTCTCCTTCTTCTCTCGTGATGCTTTCGGAACCCACACTCCTAGATTTAAAAATGATGAGGCTCGCCCTCAAGGAGGCGCAAAAGGGGATTGGAAACACGTCACCAAATCCGGCTGTCGGTGCCGTGCTCGTCAAAAATGGTCGCGTTCTCGCGAAAGGTTGGCACCAAGCGGCTGGCTGCCCTCATGCGGAAATCGAGGCCCTTCGTTCTTTAAAAAACAAATCCTCAGCGAAAGGAGCGACGATTTATGTGACTCTGGAGCCATGCTCCACGCACGGCCGCACACCACCCTGCTGCGAGTCGATTATCGCGTCCGGCATCACCCGCGTCGTTTACGGAGCCCGCGATCCCAATCCCCAAAACGCTGGGCGGGCCGATACCATTTTGCGGCAATCAGGAATCGAGGTTCTATCGGGTGTTATGGAGCTTGAATGCGCCTCCCTCAATCGGGCTTGGAATAAATGGATTCACACCGGCCTGCCCTATGTGGTCGCAAAGACGGGCATGAGTCTCGACGGCCGTATCGGCTCCCCGAAAGGGAGACGATGGATCACTTCCGAGGCTTCAAGGAAGGATGCCATGCAACTGCGCGCCACCAGCGGGGCCATTCTCGTTGGAGCGGAAACTGTTCGCGCGGACAACCCCAGCCTTACTGTTCGTGGGATTCTCGTGAAACAGCAACCCCTCCGTGTTGTCTGGTCACGTTCGGGAAATCTCCCCTCCGACTGCCACTTGCTCACCGACGAATACAGGGAAAAAACACTCGTCTTTGAGGGCAAATCCCTCCGCGAGGTTCTGCAGGATCTGGGTCGACGCGGCATCGAACAAGTGCTGATCGAGGGTGGAGGACGCACTCTTGGCGAGGCTTTTGACGAAGGTCTCGTAGACCATATCGTTTTTTATGTCGCTCCCGTCCTCATTGGGGGAGAGACCCCCTCCGTCGGTGGAAGCGGGGTGGAAAACAACGAGCGCGCGATCAGATTGCTCAATCCCACCTACACTCGCATTGGCGACGATATCCGGATCGAGGGCGCTGTGGACTATTCGTTGCGCTTCAACTCCAGCGGTTGTTGATCGAGGGAGCTGAAGGGGACTGATTTCGAGTAGAAGCCCGACAGGATCGACCCGCGCTTTTTTGCCACGACCGTGTAGTGAACCCGGCCATCCGAGCGGAGAGTCAGATACGCTACCGAGCCCTTCATGTGCCCATCCACTTGGTGGCGCCCCATTGATCCGCTAATCTTGGACTCGGTTTGCTGAAAGTGAATTGCCCCCCACTTCTCATCCCCTCCGCTCCAAGCCCCTTGAATGCTGGCGTCCGCTGGGCCCGCATTGGCGGATAGCCAAGCGACCGCCGCTTCATTGATAAAAGCGTTTTTTTCCTTCGGATGACATCCAGCAAATCCAACTGCCAGAACACACAGAAACTGGAGGGCGGGTGATTTCATAGCAATCGATATATCGCCCCTGCCTTAGAGAATAACAAGTGGAATGAGGCAGGCTCGATCAGGGTCTTATACGATGGTCGAGCGCGGTGGCTTTTTTCCAGCGAAGAGCATTTTCGATGGCAAGAGTGATGTAGGTTTTCGCCTGACCGACCGCCTTCGAAAGCGACAGACCGGAGGCGAGTCCGGTCGCGATCGCCGCAGAAAATGTGCATCCTGTTCCATGTGCGTCGATATTTCGGCGAAAAGGCGCGCTGAAAACCTCAAATCCCGTGGGCGTGGCGAGAATGTCGGTGGCTGTTTTTGTGCGGAGGTGTCCTCCCTTGAGAAGAAAGGCGCAACCATAGCGATCCACGAGACTGGCGCCGGCGGATTGGATCTCCTTGATGTCACGGCAAGGCATTCCTGAAAGAATCCTCAACTCATCCAGATTCGGAGTCACCAGCGTCGCAAGCGGAAAAATCCATTCCCGGTAGGCTTGGATCGCCGAGGCCCTCAGAAGCGGATCCCCGCTGGAGGCCACCATCACAGGATCCACCACAAGCGGAGGAGATTTTTTTGCAACCGAGAGTTCGGCGGCGACCGCACGGATGATCGCCGTTGAATAAAGCATTCCTGTTTTAATCGCCGCCACAGGAAAAGCCTCCAAGCTCAGACGAATTTGCTCGACGACAATCGCGGGTCGCACGGCTTGAATCGCGCTGACGTGACCGGGGACCTCGGCAACGACGCATGTGATTGCCGTTTGGGCATAGCCACCAAGCGCCGTGATGGCTTTCAAGTCGGCCTGCACCCCGGCCCCGCAGGAATTATCGGATCCCGCAATAGTGAGTACGACTGGTGGATTTTTTTTCATTCTTGGAACAAGTCAGCGAGTTAAAATCAAGTCCAGCACATCTCTCACGGCATCCACAGGTGCTGCCGGCAGCTTCTCCATGACATCGCTTCCAGTTTTCATGATCACCGCCCCCATTAACAATGGCGCCAACTGCTGGGAGAGGCTTTCGGTAGGATTGGACAGCGTGCCCCCCACTTGCAAGGGCGCCCAGCACCATCCATCCCGAAGCTTGGAAAAAAGGGCCTCACGGACGCCAGGAACACTCTGCAACAGGATCGGTCGCACCCCGATTTCAAAATCACCCGCAAGCTTGCCCGCTCCGTCCACGGCCAGTCGGCCCTCCAAGCGCAGGGTGTCATGGGATTCCAAAATCACGTTGGAAAGCTGTAGCGATTCCGCCCGATAATCAAAGTCGGCCGAGACGACTTGCAGAGGCAGATTTTGAAGGGTCGGATCTTTTGTGAATTTCCCAATTTCGCTCAGGAGCGGAACATTTGTGAGGCTGGCCCCGGAGAGCTGGATCGCCCCCTGCGCGCAACCCTCCTTATCCAATCGGCTCGTCCCCGAAAAAGTTCCGTCTATGTATTTCTCCAAACCCTTCGAAAGAAACGAACGCACTGGCATTCCAGTCCAATTGATTTTCCAATTCGCATCCTTGCCGGACTGCCCCTCCGCCGAAACTTTGCCAGTCGGAGGCAACTCAAAGGTGGCCTCATCGAGAAGGAAAATGCCATCCTGCTCGCGACAATGAAATGATCGCACTTGGCATACCGGAAGCTTCGGAACAGAGAGAGTGCCACCCCTACCATCGATTCTCCACCCGCTTGGCATCGGGATCCATTTCAGCCCCACTTCCCTCGCCGTCATATTTTTGTAAGTGAGGTCCGCTTTTTTTATGGCGACACCATCAAGTTGAAATCGGGTGGGGAAAAATCCGCTTGCCGGAGGACTTGAAGGTTCGCGAGGGAGCGAAGGGGATGAGGGTTGCTTGAACTCTGCCGTGAGCCGATCAATGGCGATCTCATTGACTCGCCAAAGCCCCGATAAAAGAGCTCGCCAGTCCAGAACAGCATTCAACTCCTGGGCCTCGGCCCTTGCGACAAGCGAGGACGATTCCCCCTTCAACAGGAGAGAATCACTCGAAACAACGAGCGGACTCCAGCGCAAGGGCATCAATAAAGCTTCGGCGTTGAGTGCTCGTCCAGTGGATCGACCTAATCTGGAAGCAAACTCCTGACCATGCACATGGCCGAACGCCCAAAAACCTCCGATGAGAAGCCCGCCAACCACAACCATCGCGGCTAGCAAATAAGAATAGAGCGACAGAAAGCGAACCCTCGGCTTGCTTCGCCTAGCCACCGAAGACCTCCTCAACTAAACGAAAGCTTGGTCACCCCGCAGGCGGAAGCGGCATTGAGGACATCCATTACCCTCTCATGCTTTGTCTGTGAGTTGGGACGTAAAATGACTGGGTCTTTGTCGCCGAACTTTGCAATTGTTTCCTTAAGCCATGCTCGGAGCTCCGGAAGTTCTTTACTATCCGCGGTATCATAGACCTTGTTATTCATCTGGATCTTCCCATCCGGCAAAATATCAATAATGATCGGCGTCGAAGGCACGGCTCCAGCCGAAGATGCGGAACGACCGCTAGGGAGACTGATATTCAACTCCTTCTCAATGACTTGCGATCCCGCCGAAGCCATAAAGAACAACAGCAACACGAAGACCACGTCCACCATCGGCGCGATCTGGAATCCTGGGTCGCCGTCTTCTGATACACCACCGCCTCCCATGGCTTAAAAAGCCTCCTGGGTTAGGGACTTATTCGCAAGCGAAAGAGAGCCTGATTGAGATTGCATATTCATTAGGATGGAGTTGAGGGTGAAGCCTCTTTATCGACCACTGAGAAGGTAACGTTGCCAATGCCGGATTGTCCGACTGCCTGCAAAACTTGGCGAACAAAGTCATATTTGACCTCTCGATCGGCGCGAATCAACACACGAACCATCGGATTTGCTGCCACTTTATTTTGCAACAAGGGAACAAGATCCGTAGGCGAGGCATAATCTTTTTGGTCCAATTCCACTCCGGTCATGTCGTTCATCGGCGTGTAAGTGACGTTGATGATCACTTGACCGGGGTTATCTTTGGCCTCCTTGGCCTCCTTCGCGATAGGAAGATGGATTTCTTTGTTCGACTGCAGAACTTCCGTCGAACTGATCGACATAAAGAACACCAGCAGAACGAGAAGAATATCAATCATCGGCGCAATCTGAAACTCCGGATCCGGCTCGTGATCCGGCTTGCGGACTTTCTTCTTGGACTTACCGTGGGAGTGACCTGCGTCGGACATGCGAAATTAGGACCAATCAATGACAGTGCCGCAATGTGGGCATGGGGTTTGACCGGCTGAGATTTCGCCACTGCAGACAGGGCAGGCTACCGCATCGGCCGACACTTTTTGTGAAAGACCGGAAGCCGCAGATGGGGCGTGATGTGGCACCGAGCCATCGTAGCCCTCGCCGACATGGATTCCTTGAATCTCATCGTAAGGAACATCTTCCATGAGATGGCGCAACTTATCATCGGAAGCCACAAGAACGATCGTGGCGAGATTTCGGAAATAGTAGTAGAAAATAAACGCTGGGATAGCGATGAAAAGACCACTCGCCGTCGCCATGAGCACCTCACCGATTCGCAGAGCGAGACCACGGGGGTCAGCAACACCTGAGGAACCCAGAACGGCGAACGCACCCATCATACCAATAACCGTTCCAAGCAAACCGATCATCGGCGCAATAACACCAATAACCGAAATATAGCTGATTTTTGTTTTGATGATCTGCCCCTCACGCATGGATAGCTCAATAAGGGAGTTTTCAACAGCGTCTTTTCCACGACCAAGACGCTCAAGGGCCCCACGCAAAACTTGCGCGATATAAACTTTGTTAGCATTGCAGATTTCCCAAGCCTCTTGAAAGTTGCCGGCTCGCACACTGGAAGCCAGCGAATCCAATAAGGCCTTAGGAGCCAGGCTTTCAACTCGAAGAGTCATGAAAAGCTGGATGATATACGTGATCATCACGACCGATGTGCCCAAGATACAAATCCAGATCATTACGATCAGCGGGCCACCATGGAGAATCGTTTCGATGATATTCATCTCGTCCGGCGGCTTGTCGGAAGCCATGGCGAGAGGACCTGCTAAAAACAGAAGCAAGATCGGGAGCAGACGTTGGATGGTGGGTTGGATTTTAGGCATAGAGATTTTCTACGGGATTAAGTTTTCAGGGAACGATGACTTTTTCTTCGGTGAGGGCTTTGGCTCGATCTGCGGCTTGTGCAGCAGACGCGTTATCCTTGTTGAAAATGGTTGTGACGAGAAGATAATTTTCAAGAGCCTCGGATTTTTGATCGGCCTGCTCCAAAACACGCCCCATGAGAAGGAGGGCCTGACTGTAGGTGACAGCCTCGGAACCTTTGGGGAGCTTGGTCGCCTTGGCCGCTTTCACCAGCGGCTCCAAACGGGCCTTGGCACCGATGAAATCCTTCTTGGAAAGCGAAAGGCGGGCGAGGAGAAGTTGCGATGAGGATCCGGAGCTGGGGTAGAGTTTTTGAAATTCAGCCAAAGCCGCCTCTGCTTCGGTCGGTTTATTGATGGCAATATAAACCTCGGGGAGGATGGAGCACGCACGCTCAGCCCAAGGAGTCGGAAGGCCTTTGAATGTTTGCACCAGCGGCAGAAGCTTGGTGATGGTGGCGGCAGGATCGCCCTTACTCCAAGCGGCTACAATGGCGTCATAATCGGCGGGTGGAGCCATGGTGACCGACTTCACATTTGCGAGAGGGACAGCCGTCTCTACTGGTCCGATTTTGATACGAACGGCGTTGGCCTTAACCCCGGTGATGACACCGCTGGATGTCTTTCCGTCCTTCTGAACTACGGCATCCTGCGCGTGTGATGTTGCAAAAGAACAAGCGGCCATCGAAACTACAAAGGCTAATATACGTGGGGGGCTTGCTTTCATTGGACAAACTCATTAAAACTTTTTCTCCAATTAATCAATAATTTTGTCACTTTTTATATGATCCATCTCTTTCGCAAAAACCAACGCGTTCTCATGCTTTTGATCGCCGCCCTGACGATCATCGCTTTTGTATTTTTGTATAACACCGAGCAACTCGACGATCTCGCGAATGTTCAGAATCCCGTCATCTACGGCAAGGCGCTAACTCAAGTCGCCATCGATCGGCACGTGAAAAATTACCAACTCACTATGTCGCTGGGTCAATATGATCTACTTCGCAAGCTCGGCGGAATGGCCCAGGAGCGGGAAGCGGCCCTCTCGGAGTTTGTGTGGAATCTCATTGTCCTCCAGCACCAGTCACGTGAACTCGGCGTCGAGCCCACGGACGACCAAGTGACCGACCGCATCAAAAACCTCCCGCTCTTTAAGTCCGGCGACCAATTTGACCCCCGCAAATACTCGACCTTTGTGAGTGAGCAATTGACCCCGCGTGGCTTCACGGAGCGTCAACTCGAAGAAGTGATGCGCGACGCGATTCGACTTGAAGGCTTGAGCGCGATAGTCGAAGCGCCTGCAGCCATGTCCGAGGAGGAACTCAAGGCCACATCGAAGATTTTCCAACCCGTGACAGCCGAGGTTCTGAAATTCAACAAAGACGCGAAGACCGCCAACGCGCCGGTCGCCCCGGAGGAAATCGCAGCGATCTTTGAGAACAACAAAGCGGTCTTTAATACAACAGAAACGCGCGCCATCAACTACGTCGCTTTCGATTTGCCTGAAGGCTCTAAGCTGGAGGGCAAGGATAAAACTGAAGCGCTTCAAAAACTCGCCAATGCGGCCAGTGGAATCACGGACTCGATCGCCCAAGGATCCATCTCCCTCGAGACTGCAGCCAAAAATGCCGGCCTCAAAATCGAGAAGCTCGCCGCTTTTGATCGAACCGGCTCACAGGAAAAAAACAGCGATCCCAAAGCGAATTTGGTTGCCCAGTCGCTCGCTCCCGCTGCTTTCCTTCTGGCCGGACAAGGCAAGTCGAGCGATGTGGTTCAGTCGGGCGATGCGTTTTATGTTTTTGAGATCACAGAAGTGAATCCTGCCCGCCCCCTCACCTTGGACGAGGCCCGCCCTCAAATCGAAGCCCGTCTTCGTTCCCAAAAATCCGATCAACTTTTCACACAGTCCACAACCTCGGCACTGAACTCGATTCGGAGTGCCCTTCTCTCCGGCAAGACGCTCAACGAAGCCGCAGCAGCGCAAGGCGCAACACTCGAAAACCTCACCGGCATTGTCCCCGCGGCTGAAGACGCTACCCCCGAGCAACAGCTCATCACCGCAAGCACCCTATTGCTGAAAGAGGGCGAAATTTCGAATATCGCGCAGGCTCCATGGGGTGCTTTTGCTGTCCGTCTCACCGCCCGAGGCCCTGCCGACCCCAAGGCTTTTGGCGAGCGTGAAACCGAAATCCGCACCAACATGATCCGCAACAAGCGGGATCTCCTCTTTGCAGAATGGCTGCGCACCAGCCGCGAAGCAGCCAAAATCACCATGCCGGGGAACACCCAAGGCTGATGGAGGATCGCGTTGCTGAGATTTTTGATGACGCAACCGGCGACATAGCCATCGGTGACCTCGATGCCGCGATTGAAAAATACCGCCTCTGTGTCGAGATCGCGCCGGATTTTTTTGACGGCTGGCACGCTCTCGGAATGGCTCTAATGAAAGGCGGTCAGCCAGTCGAAGCGATTAAAGCCGGTCTTCGCGCTGTGGAGCTTCGTCCAAATGACCAACTCGCTTGGTCCAGCCTCTCCCTCTTTTATGTTCGCAATCACCAGATCGCCGAGGCCGAGGCCGCAGGCGTGAAGGCCCGCATTATTTCCTGGGGCGGAAAAGTGAAGCTCGAAACCTAATCTGCCGACGCAAAAACCCAATTTCAAAACCATGCCAAAGACCTTCTTCATCACAACCGCGATCGACTACACGAATGGCGCCCCGCACATCGGCCACGCTTATGAAAAAATCCTCGCCGACGCCATTGCCCGATTCCAACGCCTGAGTGGACGTGATGTATTTTATCTCACCGGCGTGGACCAACACGGCCAGAAAGTCCAGCAATCCGCCCAGCAGCGCGGCATCGAACCGGCGGAATTTGTGAACGGGATCACGGAACTTTTTCTCGCCCTCTGGAAAAAGCTCGACCTAAAATACGATGCTTGGGCCGCGACCACATCTGATGTCCATAAATCCTGCGTTCAAGGGATTCTCCAACGCCTTTGGGATGAAGGGAAATTCTACAAAGCCTCACAGAGCGGCTACTACAGCGTGCGGCAAGAGCAGTTCCTCACCGATAAGGAACGGGGTCCAGATGGCGAGTTCGGCGAGGAATGGGGTGAGGTCGTCCTCATCGAAGAAGAGAACTACTACTTCAAACTCGCTGAGAGCCGCCAATGGCTCCTCGACCTCATCGATGCCCGCACCCGATCTGCAAATCCGATCGTGATCCCGGAATTCCGCGTGGCCGAACTCCGCAATGCCGTGGAAAAACTCTCCGGCGACCTCTGCATCTCACGCCCGAAATCGCGCCTCACTTGGGGCATCGAGCTTCCGTTCGACTCGGACTTTGTGACCTACGTTTGGTTCGACGCGCTAGTGAACTACATCAGCTTCGCGGGCTACAATGCCACGCCGGGAGCGGATTTAACGGATTTCCAAGCCAAGTGGCCAGCCGTCCATGTGATCGGCAAAGACATCCTCATCCCTCCGCATGGCATCTACTGGCCAATCATGCTCCACGCGCTGGGATTCACCGACGAACAAATCCCCGCCCTCCTCGTTCATGGATGGTGGAATATCGCGGGCGCTAAGATGAGCAAGAGCCTCGGCAATATCGTAGACCCCTCCGCGCTTGCGGAAAAATATGGTTGTGCGGCTCTCCGATACTACCTCTTGAGCGACATCACCACCGGACGCGATGCCGACTTCAGCAACGAACGCCTCATTCAACGCTACAACACCGATCTCGCCAACAGCCTCGGCAACCTCCTCAACCGAACCTTGAATATGGCCAAGCGCTACCGTGCAGGAGCCCTTCGCCGCATGGATTCGCCGCTCGCGGACTTCACGACTGAAAAAGCCGCCACCTACAAAAAACAAATGGAGGCCTTCCAGTTGCAGGCCGCTTTGGAGTCGGTAATGGAGATTGTGATACGTTGCAACGCCTACGTGGAAGAGACCGCCCCTTGGAAACTTGCCAAGGATCCAGAGCAAGCCGACAAACTCGATGAGGTTCTCTACAGCCTCTCGGAGGCCCTCCGCATCGTCTCGATCTTGATGACCCCGATTATTCCCAAGGAGGCCGACGCGATCCGAACCCAACTTAACTGGACAGACCCCGTCTCGATGGAACAATCGACTTGGGGGCTCTTGCCCGATGGCCATGTGCTCGGCGAACCCGTCCCTCTTTTTCCGCGCATCGAGGCCACACCGACTGAATCCGGAGCCTAACCGGAGCAATGGAGATTTAATTCGCCATGCCAGTTCCGCCAAAAAATATCCTCATCCTTGGCGCTGGCGGACGCTTGGCGGGATCGCTTGCCGAATGTTGGCGAGCGCATCACAAGGTCACGGCACTGAGACGCCCAGAACTCAATGTCGCCGATCCCGTCGCTTTGAAGCGTCTCCTCGATTCCCACGATTTCGATATTCTGGTGAATGGCACCGGCCTCACCAACGTGGATCGCTGTGAGCAGGACCGCGATGAAGCCCGTATCGTCAATGCCGTCTCTCCCGGAGTCATGGCCCGATGCGCCGAGGCTAGGGGAGCGCGCCTCATCCACTTCAGCACGGACTACGTCTTCGATGGCGCCCAGTGTGAACCTTACACAGAGACCGACCCCGCCCATCCTTGCGGTTGGTATGGAGCCACGAAGCTGGCCGGTGAGAACGAGGTGCTCGCGGCTAGTCGCCTCGGCATGGTCGTTCGTGTCTCGTGGGTTTTCGGGCCCGCAAAGCCTTCCTTCGTGGATACCCTGATCTCACGCGCCCAAACCGAAGACCACGTTGAGGCCATCGCTGACAAATTTTCTTCCCCCACCTCGGCTATCGATATAGCAGAGTGGATAGAGCCTTTTTTCAATTTGGAACTGCCGGGCGGCCTTTACCATGCGTGCAATACGGGCACATGTTCTTGGCAGGAATATGGCACCCACGCGCTGGCCGTTGCAAGCGAAGCTGG
>Ga0102915_1000322_pt1 | contig 14675 bp, 9 predicted proteins | sample Colrivmet1561A02_FD_78199 | JGI IMG/M metagenome (GOLD analysis project Ga0102915, IMG submission 78199) | Estuarine microbial communities from the Columbia River estuary - metaG 1561A-02 | ecosystem: Environmental > Aquatic > Marine > Intertidal zone > Estuary | place: USA: Columbia River...
AACCAGATGGTTCCTGAAACCCTTCCATTAACGGATCAAGTCGCAGATATCCTTAGGCCACCACCCCTCTTTCCCAGAGGTTTGAAGGTGGTGAGGGGGTCTTCTAGGGAGAGATTATTGATGCTCGTCCTGCTTGTTGTGGATTGTGCTATATGGCTCGGTATGTATTTGGGGATCACTGAGTTAACTGGGGATTTCAATCGTTATGAATGGGCCGACCTCATACTCCCGCTGTTGATTTCCGTGTTCACATTGAGCCTGATCGGGGCCTATGACCCTCGATCTGAGATGAAATCGTTGGGGTATTCGAGCGAGCACCTGATCGCGTGTCTGATTTCCTTTCTGGCAGCGGCATTCGCGGTTTATATTGTGGCCTCGTTTGGCGGTAAGATCGCCTCCAGTCGTGCGATTTTCGGATTTTCCTTTTTGGGATTTTCCATTCTCACCCTTTTGCAGAGGAGGTTTTTGTATTCCACGGCCATGGGATCGAGGTCGAGTCGTCGCCTGCTCGTGATCAGCGATCCTGAATCTGCGGAGAGGTTTTACAAAAATTACACATCCAACAAGCTCAGACACAAATTGCACTTTTTTGCGACTTGTGAATCGGCATTGGGGATGCATGTAGCCGGCCCAGGGACACCGGTCTTCGAATCGCTCGCCTCGGACGTGCTGAAAACCTTGGAAAATAACATCCACCTTGAACACGAAGGTATCCTTTTGGCGTGCTCCACAGAAAGTATCCAAAATGAAATCCTGACATCGCTTGTGGCTGTTCATTTTCAGGAACTTCCGGTTTATACCATGCACTCGTTTTTTGAGGCATATTGGCAGAAAATGCCGCCCGACTTGTTGAGCCGGACATGGCCATTGGATTCGGGGTTTCAACTTGTGCAGCATTCCCCCTTTGCCTCGCTCAAGCGGGTATTTGATTTATTTCTCTCTGCGCTCACGCTTTTGGTTCTTTCCCCTGTGATGGCACTCGTGGCTTTATTGATCAAACTCGAGCGCAGGGGGCCGGTCATTTTCAGCCAGACACGAGTCGGGCAGCATGGAAGCCTCTTCACGCTTTACAAATTCCGAACGATGGATGTCGGAAGTGAATTTAAAGGACTCTACACAGTCGAGGGTGATCCACGTGTGACTAGGCTTGGAAGTTGGTTGCGTGTTTCCCGGCTCGACGAGTTGCCTCAGCTCTGGAACGTGCTGCGCGGCGAAATGAGTCTTATCGGACCACGTGCGGAGTGGATCAAATGTGTCGAGCGTTACGAGGTTGCCATACCCTACTACCACTTCCGCCATTTGGTGAGACCGGGAATCACGGGGTGGGCCCAGGTCAACTACCCTTATGGAGCCAGCATTGAGGATACCATGGAGAAACTGATGTATGATCTTTACTACATTCGGCATTTCTCCTTGGTATTGGATGCCACCGTGGTTCTGAAAACATTGCATGTGATGTTTTTTGGTAAAGGGAGGTAGGGCGGTCGCACGTCTTGGAGATCCTACGTGAATAGATTAACTTCCGACGCTGTTCATGACCAAGCCGCAAAGAGCCAACCATGGCTGATCATTGGCTCCATCCTTCTAGCTTGGTGGCTCTCGATCCGACTGCTTTGGAACGACTGGGAGATTGATTCGCAATACAGTTATGGGTTTTTGGTTCCCATCCTGTGTATGGCGCTTTTCCATATGCGTTGGAAAGATCGTCCCGACCCTGTGCCCCTAGGCGAAAAAGGATCGATCGTATTGTTGGCTGCTTTTGGTTGTGGCCTTGCCTTATTGACTTTGTTTTTTGAGGCCAATCCCGAGTGGCGTGTCCTTGGCGTACTCGGCGCTTTTTGTGCAATCGGCTTCACTCTCACTTTGCTTAGATGGATAGGTGGGCCGGCCTGGGTACGACACTTCCTCTTTCCAGTTGTTTTTTTTCTGATTGCCGTTCCATGGCCTCGAAATGCCGAAAATGCGATCATGGGCTGGCTGATGCAAAAAAACACGATTGCTGTCTTGGAGGTGTTGCATTGGTGGGGGGTCGAGGCGATCCGGCAGGGCAATCTGATTACGCTTCGCACTGGTACGATTGGAGTCGAGGAGGCGTGCAGTGGAGTTCGTTCGCTCCAGAGCGGCATTATGGCGGCTTTTTTCTTGGGAGAGGTTTTTCGGTTTGGGTTTTTTTCCAGAGGCGTACTTGTTTTTGCGGCCTTCTCGCTCGCGCTCATGGGAAATTTTCTCAGGGCATCCGGGCTGTCCATTGTGGCTTCGGCCCAAGGTGTGGCGGCTATTGAAAAATGGCATGACCTCGCCGGCTATCTGATACTAGCGCTGACGCTAGGTGGACTGTGGACGATAGCGCTTTCCTACCAGCGCAAACGCACTGCCCGTCAGGGGCAGCGCCTCGAAACGGTTGCCCCAAATTCGCTTGTCTTATCCCCCCGAGTTCAAAGATTCGGGTTGTGCTGGCTCGCTTTTGGAATCATTTCACTGGTTGGAACGGAGGCATGGTATCGAATGCACGAGGTTCGTTCTGCTGATCCGGTATCCTGGACGGTTACTCCCGGTACACAAGGGGCCAAAGAGCAAGTGATCCCGGACCGCACTAGGCGGATGCTCTTTTTTCCCGAGGGATTCTCGGAATGTTTTACCGATGCCAAACAACATGTGTGGCAGTTTTTCTATTTTCGTTGGCCTGCGGGCAGATCGGCGATCCAAGCGGTGAGCATTCACGACCCGCAGACTTGTCTTTCCAGCATCGGCATGGTTTTGGTGAGGCGACTTGAATCTCGTGTGATTGAAGTGGCTGGAATCCCAATCCCCTTTCGACTTTTTCTTTTCAGAGATCGAGGTCGATATGTTTTGGTTTTCCACGCGATTATTGCTGATGGGGAGAGTCTGTCGGACGAGCGCTCCCAATCTTTTTCCTACACCTTGTCTGGAAGGTGGAGGGCCGTTAAGGAAGGCGTTCGCAATCGTGGCCAGCGCTTGATCGAGGCAGCTGCATGGGATGTCACGGATGCCGATCAAGCCACGGAATCTCTTCGGAGTTTTCTCCAAGCAAGCCTTATCCGAAACGATGCAAACCTTCAGAATAAGCCATGATCGAAGAGCCTGATGATCTGAAAAAGGGACTTGGCCCGCGCAAAAATAAAAGGGGCGGCCGATCATTGGATTTTGAGGTCAACATCGACGATTCTCCAAGGCCAGATGATAAGAAGCCTTTCTTGCCGGATTACGATGCGGATGAGGTGCCTGTATCGCGGCGTGAGCGATTTCTCGAGGTGCTTGCGGACATTCGAGTGCGGATCGTTCTTGGCGCGCTCGTTCTAGCTGTTCTTTTATGGGTGGTGATCCCGCCGATTTACGGTGCACTCAAACTTCGCCGCGCGAAGAATTTTATGGATCAATCCATGGCTGCTTTGGAAAGGAATAACGAGAGTGAGGCGGTTGAGCATATGAGGCGGGCTCTTCTGATGGCTCCTCAATGCGAGGATGTCTTTCGTCGGGCAAGACTATTAAACGCTCGCATGGGCGAGCCTACTTCCATCAATGCTCTGGAAGTCCTTGCTCAGAAAAACCAGGCCGATATGGATGAGTTGCTGGCTTTGGTCGAGCAGGCCATCAAATCGGGAAATAGAAAAATCGCTCGCTCCGCGTTTAATAAAATCACCGGCAAAAGAACGGTCCAAATGACCATCTTGGAAATGAGGTTGCTTTCCATGGAAAATAAAATGCCCGTTGCGATCGATCTGGCAAAAAAATCCATGTCCGAAATGGATATGGCGGATGCAGAAAAAGTCCGTCTCGCGTTGGCCTCATTGATTTTGAAAACGGATGCCCGTTCGGCGGAGACCGTTTTGATCCCGTTGGCTGAGTCTCCAAGTTTCAGCGGTATCACGGCTCTTCGCTTGCTCTCCAAGCATCAACTGGGGGGGGGGATGGCAGACATTCCTCTTGCTTCGGAGCTTGCCGGGAAGTTGGCTGCGCACCCTTTGAGGGATGCCAGTGACGCGCTTCTGATCGCGAGTCTTCGCATCAAGCAGAACCCCGCACTTAGGCAATCTGTGATAGAGGAGCTGCGCCGCCTGCGGGTGAGCGGGACACCCGATGAGGACCTGGAATTCGCGCGCTGGCTGAACCAGCAGAAAGCCTTCCAGTATGCGGTTGACTTTATCGGCAAGGATCGGGCGATGTCTGCTTCTCCATGGCTTCTCATTTATCTTGATTCCATGGCGGCGCTGAATCGCTGGCAGGAGATTTCCGCCCTGCTTGAGACTGAGAGTGTCGTCGGCATGTCAGATACACTCCGATTCCTTTTTTTAGCGCGTTCGGCAGAAAAATCAGGAAATCAGGAGCGGGCAGGGGAATGCTGGCGCGATATGCATCGCAACCTCGTTTATGAGAAACCGGAGGTGGCTTTTTTTGTGGCGACCTACATTATGAAGACGGGCAATATGAGGGAAGGGGTCAAGGCCTTTTGGACGCTTGCGCGGCGACAGGATACAGCGATCCAAGGGTTTCTTGGATTGATTCGTTTTTTTCCTCCGAATACATCCGCCTCGGAATTGCTGCCGGTTTATTCTGAAATGTTGGAGGCTTTTCCAAGTATTAGAGAGGTGCGCTTGGACTATGCCTATCTTTGCTTGCTGGCCGATAACAATATTCCTGAAGCGGCAGAAGCAGCCAGAGGGTTGCTTCTGGAAGATCCGAATTCACTCGCCGCTCTGAGTGTTGCGGCTCTCGGCTACTACAAAAACGGTGAAATTTCTCAAGCGGCGACGCTCTATGACGGGAAGAAAATCCTGTGGAAAGGGGCCCCCACACCTTGGAGGGTTGTGCGAGTCACTATACTGGCCGCTCTCGGTCGTAAGAAGGAGGCGGAGGAGTTGGCGGCAACTATTGATTTGTCGAAACTTCGCCCAGAAGAACGCCAGCTTTTGGAGCAACAAAATCCCAAAGAACCATCACGAAAGGGAGTATTTCGCTCCAATATCCGGAACAATGATTTCTGTGCCCTCTAATTCTTTGAAGAGAGCCAGCTGAAACCAGTCAAGCGCGGGATGGTCTCCGTGGACGAGGACGATTTTTGAAGGGCGTAAAAGAAGGACATAGTTGCGGAGCATGTCGCGGTTCGAGTGGGCACTGAAGCTGAACTCCTCCACCCGGCAGCGCAATGGCACGGGTGGAAACTCCTTGTCGAGGACAACGTCATCGCCTTGCTTAGCCTTCCGAAGCTTTCCGGCGGGGGAGTCGGGATCCGAGTATCCAACGAAAAACAAGTTCTGCGCTGGGTCGGCTAGGACGCGGCGGGCGAAAATGTTGGAAAGCGTGTGCTCGGTCATCATTCCACTTGAAAGTGCGTAAATGCACTTTTTGCGTGGTTGTGCGGTCATGATCTCACGACCGGAAAGGACATAGGGAGCCATCTCATGCAGAATTTGCAATTCCGGATGGCTGCGCGGCGTGGTGGCAGCAAAGGAATCGTAGACGGTCGTGATTTTCACGCTTAGACCGCCGATGTAGATCGGCAGGTGGCCGATCTCGCCTCGCAAACGCATTTTCCAAAGCATAGCTAGGAGTTCTTGGGATTTCCCTAAGGCGAAGACGGGAATGGTCAAAGATCCTCCGCTCGATATGACTTCTTTGACAGCCTTGGCAAAGCGTTCTTCCTCTCCAGCACGAGTGAAGCCGACTGGCACCGGAGAGTCGCCCCGTGTGGTCTCCATAATCAAATAATCCACTCCGCCTTCAGGAAATTCGGCGCCGGTCATGAGTGTCTGGTTCTCGAAATTCACATCACCCGTGTAAAAAAGGGATTTTCCTTTGTGGCGGATGAGGACTCCCACGGAGCCCAGAATGTGGCCGGCATTATAAAACTCGAACGTGACCTCGTCGTCGTTCTCCGATCGTTCTCCAGTGAGGTTGTAGCGTTGCCGGAGCCCGCAGTGGACCCAACTCTGAGCGCAGAGATCCACGCTGCGGTGGGTGTAGAGGGGATACTCCATTAGGCCGAGTTCCTCGCGCTGGCGCATCATCACATTCACCGAATTGTGGAGCATGATGGTGGCGATGGCCGCCGTAGCTGGGGTCATGAAAACAGGGCAACGTTGCTCCTGCCTTGTCACGACAGGTAGGGAGCCGATGTGATCCTGATGCGCATGGGTGATGATAATGGCATCGACTGTTCCAGGGGGGAGGGGGCGTAAATCGGGAGTGGATCCGATGCCATCCACCTTCGGATCGGATCCGGCATCGAGAATGATGTTCTTGCCTCCCACGCTGAGCCAGTAGCAGTTCGATCCGATTCCCGTGTGTCGCGTGAGATTTACAAATTCCATGTGAAGTGAAACTGGTGGAGAGGGTGATTTTCCTCAATGAAAATCACGTAAAAAAGCCGTGGATGGACGATGAGCGGGGGAATCAAGCGCGGCCTTCGTCGGCATCGATATAGGCGAACATCGTTTGAATATCATCTCGGCTTTCGAGGGCGCTTTCCTTTTTGCGACGAATAAGGGTCTCGGACAACTCGTCATTCCAGCCCCGTTTGGTCATGAAAGCATTCCAGATTTCGATTTGCTCCTCATTGGGGCGAGTGCCTTTTTGGAAACACCAATCGAGCACTTCCTCGTCAGTGCCTCCCTGAACCGTCCTCGCGCAGATGGCCTCATATTCGACACCCAGAAAACTCGAGATTCGCTCGTCGAAACCTTTTCCGAGATTCGCATGAAGTTCGGGGTGCAATTCGCCCGCATCGAGGAGGCGGATTTTGTCGAGCATGCGGCCGAGGTAAACAATGCCGCCGACCTGATCTTTTGGTGAACGTGGATATTTCATTTATTCATTCTGAGTGCGCCGGTGCAGTCGAGGGATTCAGATTCCACGGGCTTATTCCGAAGTGAGTGCGAAGCGCTCGGAACCTAGGAGTCCGGATTTTTCGAGGAAGTAATCGTATCCGCCGGGATAGGAGACAGCCTGTCCTGCATTGATGTGGAGGATGCGGTTGGCGAGTTTGCGGATGAAATGAACGTCGTGCGAAATGAAGACGAGCGTTCCCTCATAGGCTTCCAGCGCGAGCACGAGGGACTCCACAGTGAGGATGTCCAAGTGGGTGGTCGGCTCGTCCATCAAAAGCAGATTGGGTGGGTTGACGAGAAATTTGATAAGGTTCAGGCGGGTCTTCTCACCCCCGCTTAGGACGGCTGTTTTTTTGTGGATATCATCCTTCCGGAAAAGAAACGAACCCAGAATACTGCGAGCTTCGTCTTCACGGAGTGTGCCGCTGCTGGCCATGATTTCCTCGAGTAGCGAGAATTCAGGATTGAGCGTGGCTGCACGGTGTTGGCTAAAGTAGCCGACCTTCGAGTTGTGGCCGAATTGACATGTTCCTTTTTGATATGGGGCCACGCCTGCTAGAATTTTTATGAGAGTGGATTTGCCGGCGCCGTTAGGTCCGACCAAGGCGGTGCGTTCGCCCCTTTCGATAATGAGATCGAGATTGCGATAGACTACGTGGTCACCATAGGCCATTTGAACACCTTCCAGAATGGCTGCCCTCTGACCTCCACGCTCGGGTTGAGGGATTCGGAAACGAAAGGGTTTGCGAGGCGCCTCCGGGCGTTCGATTTTTTCCATGCGCTCGATTTGCTTCAGCTTGCTCTGGGCTTGAGCGGCCTTCGAGGAGACCGAGCGAAAGCGATCCGCAAATTCTTGGAGGGCATCGATCTCCTTTTGTTGGTTTTTCCAAGAGGCGTTCTGGATTTCGTAGTTCCGCTCACGTTGGACCATAGCCTCAGAGTAGTTGCCTTTGTAATGAACCAGCTTTTGACTCGAGATCTCGTAAACGTTATCAATAAGCGCATCCATGAACTCACGGTCATGGGAAATCAGCAAAAGAGCACTGGAGCAGGTTTTCAGGTATTGTTGAAGCCAGAGCAGGGAAAGCAGATCAAGGTGGTTGGTAGGTTCGTCGAGTAGCAGAAGATCGGGTTCCATGACCAAAAGCCGGGCCAAGTGTGCACGCATCACCCATCCTCCGCTCAGTTCTTTGGCGGGGCGGTTCCAATCAGCCTCGCTGAACCCAAGACCCTTGAGCATCTTCTTTGCCTTGGCATCCGTGCGTGGATTGCTGAGCGCCTCGTGCATGGCATGGGCTTCCAGATATTCCGAGCCTTCGACGATGCCTTGAGATTCGAGGTCAGCGAGTTTTTTTTCCAATGCCTGAACTTCACCTCCGCGACCCGTTGAGATATCGAGTGCGGTTTCGTCGCCCACGGCTTCGCCTTCTTGAGGAAGGTAACCGATCATCGTCCATTCGTCGCGTTGGATCGTTCCCGCATCGGGTTCGTCGCGCTTGAGAATAATCGAAAAAAGAGTCGATTTTCCGGCTCCATTAGGGCCCACGAGGGCAACATGGTCGCCGTAGTTGACTTGCATCGCGGCGGAATCGAACAGAACGCGGCCGCCGTGGGATTTTCTCAGATTTCGAATTGTCAGCATCTTGGTTTTTTAACGAAAGAAGCGGTTGCTACGACCAGTCGGGAGTGATCCCTGAAGGAGTAACGAACCGCCTCTCGATTGATATTTGTTGAACGGGATGATTCAGCCGGAAACTTAGGCGATTTCTTCACCGACACTATAACGCGTGAAACGACGAATAATAATATTTTCGCCCAGTTCAGCAATTTTGCTCTTCACGAGATCTTGGATGCTCATTTCTGGATTCTTGATGAAGGCTTGCTCCAGAAGGCAGATCGTAGAGTAAAATTTCTCAATCTTACCATCGACGATTTTTTCAATGATGTTCGCGGGTTTGCCAACAACTTGACCGGCGGCAACATCGCGTTCGCGAGTGAGGAGATCGCTGGGCACTTGCTCCCGGGATACGTAGAGGGGATGCGCTGCGGCGATGTGGAGTGTCACGTCCTTAACGAAATCACGGAAGATTTCATTTTTTGCAACGAAGTCCGTTTCGCAGTTGATTTCGACGAGAACGCCGACTTTGCCTTGGAGATGGATATAGGAGGCGACAATGCCTTCCTTGGCCTCGCGGGAGGCTTTCTTGCCCGCGCTGGCGATACCTTTTTTGCGAAGGATATCTTCAGCGGCGACGATGTCGCCCTTGGCTTCCGTGAGCGCGTTCTTGCAATCCATCATACCCGCATTTGTTTTTTCGCGGAGTTCTTTGACGAGGCTTGGTGAAATATCAGACATGGTAAATGTGTGCTTAAAAAGTGTCTTGCTGTTGAAATGACTGAGTCAGAAAAGGGATGAATCCGACTGGAATCAAGTTGGACATCAGGAATCGGAATTCTCTGACGTCCATTTTTAAAACGAGTTTAAAAGACTTGAGTCAGCGGATACGTAATCCCTATTCGGAGACAGCGGCGAGTTCCGGAGTGGCCGTTTTGGCGGATACTCCTTTTGCTTCCAAGATGGCTTGAACGATTTTGGAGAGGACAAGGCGGATGGAGCGAATCGCATCATCATTGCCAGCAATAGGATACTCGATTTTCTCAGGGTTGCTATTTGTGTCAACGATAGCAATGATTGGAATTCCCAAACGATTAGCTTCGGCGACGGCGATTTCTTCACGAATGGTGTCGACGACAATGAGGACGTCGGGAAGCTTATCCATGGCAACGATGCCCCCTAGATTGTGGAGGAGTTTGACCCCCTCGCGACGGATGGAGGAAGCCTCGGCCTTGTTGATCTTTGCAAATGCAGGAGATTTTTCGAGGGCTTGGATTTCCTTCAAGCGAGCCACGCTGCGGCGGATTGTGGTCAGATTGGTGAGCGTACCGCCCAACCAGCGCTGATTCACATAGAGCTGACCAGTGGCCTCTGCGGCTTCACGAACGGCTTCCTGAGCTTGTTTTTTCGTCCCAACAATCAAGGCTTTGCCGCCATTACGGATGAGATTCTTGAGGTAGGTGGTAGCGCGGTCGAGTTGGTCGATCGTAAGACCGATGTCGATGATGTAGATCGAGTTTTTTTCCTCGAGGATGTAATCGCGCATTTTGGGATTCCATCGCTTGGTTTGGTGTCCGTAGTGGACACCAGCCTCGAGGAGCTCCGTCATGAGTTCGATATTCGGATTTTTAGCTGATTCTGACATGGTGGTTGGTTGGGATTAACTGGCGACTTTTTGTGATTCTTCTTTGCTTGTGGCTTCAAGTCCATCGCCCGATTGGGTGATAGCAATGTTACGATGGGTGTGGAATCCAGTTCCGGCAGGAATTAGATGGCCCATGATGACGTTCTCTTTGAATCCGCGGAGGCGATCGACTCTGCCTAATGTGGCGGCCTCGGTCAATACACGAGTTGTGTCTTGGAATGAAGCGGCCGAGATGAAGCTGTCCGTCTCAAGGGCGGTCTTGGTGATGCCCAGAAGAACAGGGTTGGCTTCGGCAGGTTTGCCGCCTTTTTTGATAACAGCTTCGTTTTCGGCTTCGAAGGCGAGTCGGTCGACTTGGTCACCCCAGAGGAGAGTGGTATCTCCCTGTTCGGTGATTTTGACCTTGCGAAGCATTTGACGAACGATGATTTCGATGTGCTTATCGTTGATTTCGACACCTTGTAGGCGATAGACCTCTTGAACTTCGTTGAGCAAGTGCTCTTGAAGTTCTTGTGGCCCACAGATCTCAAGGATTTCGTGAGGAACGACAGGGCCTTCTGTGAGTTGTTGGCCTTTTTTAACAAGATCACCCTTGAATACAATGATGTGCTTGTTAAGCGGGATGAGGTGTTCCTCTTCCTGTTTCGTCTCGGGATCGATAACGATAAGGCGGCGTTTAGCGCGAACGGTTCCGCCGATGTCCACAACACCATCGATCTTCGCAATATCTGCGGCGTCTTTCGGCCTTCTGGCTTCGAAAAGTTCCGCAACACGTGGAAGACCACCCGTGATATCCTTGGTCTTGCCGATCTTACGTGGTGTACGAGCGACACGCTGTCCTGCAGGGACTTTGGCGCCTTCTTTGACTTCGATGTGAGCGCCGGCTGGGATCGAGTAACTCGCAAGAACGTTCTTGGCTTCGTTCACGATGATGATCTGAGGGTGCAGATCTTCCTTGTGTTCGATAACCACGGTTCCACGTACGCCGGTGGAGTCGTCGATTTCTTGGCGAATGGTAACACCGGGGATCATATCACGGAATTCGATGCGTCCGGCTTTTTCTGTGATGATAGGAACGTTATAGGGATCCCATTGAATGAACGTCTCGCCTTTTTTGACAGTCGATCCATCTGCAACGGAGATTACAGATCCGACAACGACAACGTGGCTTTCAAGCTCGCGTCCGTCTTTAGCGTGTAGAGAAACGGTGCCGTTTTTATTGAGAACGACATAGGTTTTCTCAACAGTTTCTACAACCTTGAGTTCATTGAAGCGAACGGTACCGTCATTTTTGGCTTTGATGATCGGTTGTTTGAACGTCTGGCTGGCAGCGCCACCGACGTGGAATGTTCGCATGGTAAGCTGGGTGCCGGGTTCGCCGATCGATTGCGCAGCAATAATTCCAACAGCTTCACCAAGCTTGATGAGACCGCCTGTGGAAAGATTGCGACCGTAGCAATGAACGCAAATACCGCGCTTGGATTCACAAGTTAGCGCCGAGCGGATTTTGAGTTGCTCATGGCCTACCTTGTCCAATGCCGCCGCGGTTTCCTCATCGACCAATTGGTTGGCTTTGATGATGGCTTTGTTTGTGATCGGATCTTTAACGGTTTCGCAGCTGGTACGACCGATGATACGTGTGGAGAGGCTAACGACTTCTTCATCGCCCTCGTAGATCGGACGAACAACGATGCCGTTGGCCGTGCCGCAATCATCGATGGTGATGATGACGTCTTGAGCTGCATCCACAAGCTTACGCGTGAGGTAACCGGAGTCAGCCGTCTTGAGCGCAGTATCAGCGAGACCTTTACGAGCACCGTGGGCGGAGATGAAGTATTCCAGAACCGTAAGACCCTCACGGAAGTTGGCGGTAATTGGCTGTTCGATGATTTCACCAGAGGGCTTGGCCATCTGTCCGCGCATACCTGCGAGCTGCTTAACCTGGGTACGGTTGCCTCGAGCGCCGGAATCCACCATCATGAAGACGGGGTTCATGTCGCGCTTGTTGTCGTTGTACTCCAAAGTGCGGAAGAGGGCATTGGCAATTTCTTCGCCCGTATGAGTCCAAATATCTTGAACCTTATTCTTGCGCTCGCCATCGGTGATAATGCCTCGACGGTATTGCTTGGCTACTTCAGCGACCTCGCGGTAGGCTTTTTCGAGAAGTTGAGTTTTCTCCTTCGGAATCATCATGTCGTTGATACCGATCGAGACGCCGGCTTGAGTGGCCTCGCGGAATCCCATCTCTTTCAAGCGATCGAGTGTTTCCACCGTTGTCTGTTGGCCCGATGCCTTGTAGCAGCGCCAAATGATGTCGGAGAGTTGCTTCTTGCCGCAAACCTTATTGTAAAAACCAAGGGCTTTAGGCCAGATCTGGTTGAAAACAACACGTCCCGCAGTCGTCTCAAGAACCTTGGGTTCGGGATCACCATAAACTGTCGTTAAACCAAAATCCGGATTCTTAAATAGAATTCGAGTATGGGTACGGATGGCGCGATCGGTGAGTGCCAACTCTACTTCATTTGGGTTGCCAAAAATAGGCAAACGCTTATCCTTCGCCGCATCCTCACCACGAGGCTTTTGGGTCAGGTAGTAGCAACCGAGCGGAATATCCTGTGAAGGTGTCGTGATCGGCTTTCCGCTCGAAGGCGAGAAGATGTTGTTCGGAGCCAGCATCAACATCCGGGCTTCCATCTGGGCTTCAGTAGAAAGTGGGACGTGAACGGCCATTTGATCGCCATCGAAATCGGCGTTGTAAGCCGTACAGACAAGCGGATGAACACGGATCGCTTCACCTTCAATCAAGATCGGTTCGAAGGCTTGGATCGATAGACGGTGAAGGGTAGGAGCACGATTCAGAAGAACAGGGTGACCCTTTGTAACTTCTTCAAGGATGTCCCAAACCTCAGGGGTCTGGCGCTCGATGAGTTTTTTCGCACTGCGAACAGTGTGGACATATCCGAGTTCTTTGAGTCTGCGGATGATGAAGGGCTCAAAAAGAACCAACGCCATTTTCTTGGGCAGACCGCATTGATTGAGTTTCAACTCAGGACCGATAACGATAACGGAACGTCCAGAGTAATCAACGCGTTTGCCAAGAAGGTTTTGACGGAATCGGCCACCTTTGCCCTTCAGCATGTCGCTGAGGGACTTGAGTGGTCGGTTTGCTGCGCCTGTTACGGCGCGACCATGGCGACCATTGTCGAAGAGAGCATCTACGGACTCCTGAAGCATGCGCTTTTCGTTGCGAATGATGACTTCGGGAGTTTTGAGCTGTAGGAGTGTTCTAAGGCGGTTGTTACGATTGATAACACGGCGATAAAGATCATTGAGATCGGAGGTCGCAAATCGTCCGCCTTCCAATGGCACGAGCGGACGAAGATCTGGCGGGATCACCGGAAGCACATTGAGAATCATCCATTCAGGACGAGTCTTTGACTCCATGAAACCTTGAACCAACTTCAGGCGTTTGGCATATTTTTTCCGGAGCTGTTTGCTGCGGGTCGAAGCCATGCCGTTTTCAATTTCGACTTGGAGATTGGCGAGATCAATGTTGGCAAGAAGCTTATGAATCGCCTCGGCTCCCATGGACGCGGTGAAGTTTTCACCATATTGTTCCTCCGCATCGCGGAATTCCAATTCGGTCAAAAGTTGGCAGCGCTCGAGTGGGGTATTGCCCGGGTCGATAACAACGAAATCTTCGTAGTAGATGACGCGCTCGAGTTGGCGGGACGTCATATCCAGCATGAGACCCAAGCGGGAAGGCATGCACTTGTAGAACCAGATGTGGGAGACTGGAACCGCAAGATCAATGTGGCCCATACGCTCGCGACGAACGCGGGAAACGGTGACCTCAACGCCACAACGATCGCAAATGACGCCTTTATGCTTGATGCGTTTATATTTGCCGCAAGAGCATTCCCAGTCCCGTGTTGGACCGAAAATACGTTCACAGAACAAACCGCCTTTTTCGGGCTTGAATGTACGATAGTTGATCGTTTCAGGATTTTTTACTTCGCCCTTGCTCCAGCTGCGCATGGAGTCTGGTGAGGCCACGGTGATGGCTACCTCATCAAAACCGACTGGCTTCGAGTCCCCCATGGCTTCGCGGATATTAATATCTTTCATGTATGATATGGTTCGTCAGATTAAGTTCGATTGATGATGCTTAGGCGATTCCTTCACCTAGAGCGGGATCTTTACCGCCTACACGGACATCAAGGCCAAGGCCTTGCATTTCTTTAATGAGCACATTGAAGGACTCAGGTGTGCCTGCTTCGAGAGAGTTATCTCCCTTAACAATGCTTTCGTAGATGCGTGTGCGACCTGCAACGTCATCGGATTTGACCGTCAAGAGTTCCTGCAAGGTGTAGGCTGCGCCGTAGGCTTGCAAGGCCCAGACTTCCATCTCTCCGAAACGTTGTCCACCATACTGGGCTTTTCCACCAAGCGGCTGCTGGGTGACAAGGCTGTATGGTCCAACTGCACGGGCATGGATCTTGTCAGCGACCAAGTGGCCTAATTTCAGCATGTAAATATATCCGACAACAACTTGCTGATCGAATGGCTC
>Ga0102915_1000327_pt1 | contig 14589 bp, 20 predicted proteins | sample Colrivmet1561A02_FD_78199 | JGI IMG/M metagenome (GOLD analysis project Ga0102915, IMG submission 78199) | Estuarine microbial communities from the Columbia River estuary - metaG 1561A-02 | ecosystem: Environmental > Aquatic > Marine > Intertidal zone > Estuary | place: USA: Columbia River...
CCACATCAATCTTCTGCTCGACCAACCAAGGGTCTGTGCGCGTGACAAAGCTATCACCAGTGCCACAGGTATATATGCCAGATTGCGCCTGATACTCCGCTGGCTTTGAGCAAAATGGCGTAATACCACGAGGGGCTAATGGCTCTGCGTTCATGTCACGCTGCACAACGCGCTTGATGGTGATGAGATCTAATAGATCTGGTTTGATTTTGCCAACAGTGCCAAAGTTAATGATAAGTTGCGGCTGATGATGCGCAATTGCGGTCTGAGTTACAGTCGCTGCATTAATCTTCCCCACACCGGTATATGCAATAGGAATACTCTTTGGTATTGAAATCGCTTCTAGTTCATTTTTAAGCGCCACTAGCAGTAAGATTGGGGTTTGATTGGCCGTCATACTGAGAGTGTAATCCCATGAGACTTGAAGACTTTTTACCGGGCGTTCCTGACTTTCCAAAACCGGGCATCCTGTTTAGAGATATTAGCCCCCTACTTGCCAATGCTGACGCCTTTGCGACTGCTATTCAGGGCATGGGTCGATTAACCCAGGCCTATCCATTTACTCACATCCTCGGTATTGAATCCCGTGGATTTATCTTCGCCGCGGCCTTAGCGAACCATCTGAACAAAGGCTTAGTATTGGTACGCAAGCCAAATAAATTACCGCCCGAGACCCATCGAGAGTCTTATGGCTTGGAATACGGCAACGATGCCCTAGAAATTAGTACCAATGTATTAGGTGCCAATGATTCTGTCTTGGTTGTCGATGATGTATTGGCTACCGGTGGCACCATCATGGCAGCCCGTCAACTGATTGGGCGTACTGGAGCCAAAGTGAGTGGAGCGATTTGTTTACTCGAGATCGCGGGCTTAGAGGGCGCAGAGCGACTCAGGAATGCTGGTGTTTCTAATCAATGTCTTCTGAAGATGTAAGGGTGTAATTAAATCACGCCCTTTTTCTTAAGAATCTCGTCCACCCATGGCGTTGCATACTGACCGGCCTGAATCGTTTTGAGTATTTCTTGCTCTTGTTTAACTTTTTCCTGACCGAGTCGTGCTGCCTCTAATGCCTGGCTAGGCGGCACTGCAATGACGCCATCGCTATCAGCCAAAATAATATCGCCTGGATGAACAATCATTCCACCAATAGAGATCGGTACATTAATGGATCCCGGTCCTTCTTTGAGGGGACCACGCAAGTTGACCCCCTTGGCCCAACAGGGAAATGAATTTGTATCAAAGGCATCCACATCGCGCACAGCCCCATCAACCACAATACCAAGCACGCCCCTACTCTTAGCGACGGTCATTAAGATCTCGCCAATGACTGCGCATCCAGTATCACCCTCCACATCAATCACCATCACATCGCCCACTTGCACCATTTGCAGTGCTTTGTGGACCATTAAATTATCAGCAACATGTAGTTTGATCGTGAATGCATTGCCGCATACCGACATGGGGGAACGATGAATGGGTTGGATCCCATTAGCCACTAAGGTGCGCCCCAACATATCACTAATGACTGTGCTGGGTATGCCTCGCAAGGCATTGATACCAGCGGTAGCAGGTTCAACACGGGGGGAAATATGAATACCATGGCTCATCAAGACAATCCTTTGCTGGAGTTTAGGCAATTGTATTGCTTTGCTGATTGCTTAGGATCAAGGGGTAAGTTCCAGTATGATAATCAGCACTACTTAAAGGAGCCGTTATGCCTACCCTCATGAAAAAGATCGTTTCTGTCTTGTTTGCCCTTTGCGTGATCACTCCTGCAGTCGCCCAGAGTGATGTAGGTAATTGGCCAAGCCAACGCCCCATCAAAATTATTGCGGTCTTTCCTCCGGGTGGATCGGTGGATCAAGTTGCTCGTATATTGGCACCGGTTTTGCAAGCGGAGCTTAAGCAAAATGTGATTGTGGAGAATATTGGTGGCGCGTCGGGTGTGATTGGTACCACCGCGGTTGCTAGAGCCACTGGCGATGGCTACACCTTTGGTCTGGTATTTGATACACATGGCGTTAATCCATCTCTTAAAGATAACCTGCCCTATGACACGCTCAAAGATTTGGTCACGGTCAATATGATTGGTACTTCACCCATGGTCTTAGCAGCCAGCAAGAAATCTGGTATTACCAGCATGAAACAGTTAATGGCTGACTCTAAGGCGAAGAAACCATTTACTTATGGCTCTATTGGTATCGGTAGCTTAGGCCATCTTGCAATTGCTGACTTTGCCAAGAAAACAGATGTTGATTGGGTGCATGCCCCCTATCGTGGAGGCGGCCCAATGATTCAGGATGGTCTTGCTGGTCAAGTTCCTCTAGTGGTTGGCAGTATGTTCTTAATTAAGCCGCATGCTGATAGTGGCGGCTTGATTCCTTTGGCGGTGACCACTGCAAAGCGCTCACCCGATATGCCAAAGGTTCCTACCTTGGCAGAGAGTGGATACCCAGGCTTTGAGGCACCCGCTTGGTGGGCCGTGATTGCCCCATCAAAGACCCCGCCTGCTGTTGTAAATGCAATGTATCGTGCGGTTGATAAGGCTTTGAAGACCCCTGCTGTGGCCGAGAAGCTAAAGACCCAAGGCATTCAGGTGCAAAGCTTGAACCCAGAAGCAGCCAATGCATTTGTGGCAAAGCAGATTGGTATTTGGGGTAAGTTTGTGATTCAGAACAACATCAAAGAGTAAGTCGATTAACGGACTTGCTAATGATTTGATTCTTGGGCGCAATCGCGCAGGGCGCTAGCAAACATCTCAGGTGCTTGCGCCCCCTGAATCATGTATTTGTTATCCAAGATGATAGCTGGTACTGAGTTAATACCCAACTCGGTGTACTTCTTCTTTTGATCCTTGACCGCTTGCGAATATTCATCACTTTCCAGAATAGCTCGAGCACGCTCACTCGGTAATCCTGCACGCTCAACCGCAGCCAGCAGATTATTAGGATCATCAACGCTGACCGCTAAGGTGAAATACGTTGCGAAGAGTTCTTTCTTGAGCTTGTATTGGGCATCAAGCCCGTGCTCAGCTTGCGCCCAGTGCAAGAGGCGGTGGGCATGAAAGGTGTTGTACACGCGCTTGCGCCCTTCCGGATGAAACAGAAAGCCCATCTCAGCGGCACGTTTCCGAATATTCTCTTGATTAGCTTTTACTTGACTAACAGTGCTGCCGTATTTCTCGGTAAGGTACTCAATCACATCTTGCCCACCGAGGGGCATATGAGCATTTAACTCAAAGGGTTGAAAGTAGACTTCAACATTCACTTCGCTACCAACATCATCCAAAGCCTTTTCTAGGGATGCCAAACCAATGGCACACCATGGGCAGGCGATGTCAGATACGAAATCAATGCGAACCGTTTTCAATTATTCCCAGCCGCCACCTAAGATGGCATGTTTTTTATATTCCGCACGGGACTCTTCCCATGCTGATGCAATGATACGCAAAGTAGCGATTACGGTATTGATTGCTTTGCTACCAGCGGAAATGGTGTTGTTAAATGTTTGGCTTACAACTGAGGTGTTGATACTAGCGGCTTGGGTCAAGATATTCTCCATTAATTAGGGTTAACACTTAGGAGTATACCCGTAATTATATTGCGCTGCACAATACCAAGAATTACTAAAAATACCTTAAGAAACAGGGTTTAAGGGCAAGTTAAAGATCACGTTCTGGGGTTTAAGCTTCAGAAGGGATTCTCCATTCATGGCCATACCAAGATAGATAGGCTTGCCGCGGATTTGGCTTATGACCGTATTGGGATCATTAAAGTCGAGCTTAAAGAGGCAAATAATCCTGGAAAGAGTAGCTTCGTCAACCCGCTCTTTGTTATAGAGGGAGTTCAATATATCGGTTGCAGAGGCATCCAAGCCAACATGCCAAACCCACTTGGGATCATTAATCTCTTTTAGGGGAGTAATCGTAGTCGCTATCCCCAAGAAATGATTAATCCATTTCTCCAAAATTTTTGCTAATGCAGGCAATGTCGCTTGATCAAAGTTAAGCTGGATTGCAAAATCATGTGCTTGATCCCTACCCCAATAGGATTTGGCATTGTCTTCGTGGAGGACATCTAGATCTACCGTACGCATGGCGATGGACTGACTCTTTAGAAGGTCAATAATATTGCCGAACTCACTCGCCTGAGCATTACGCTCAATGGTCTCATGGTCAGCTGCCATCACAATGCCATCCTCTAAGATGGTGATCTTTTGTGGCCGAAAGAAGAGTTCTGCGATTCGGGCATCAAAAGGGTTTACTTCGGTACCAAGGATATGTCTAAGAAAGATTTGGGTGAGTTGCGCAACGAATAAAGGTGGCACATCAACACCCTCACCTTCAAACAAACTCATGTAGAAGTTCTCAAGCGAGCTTGCGGCTAATAGTTTGGTGCGGTAGCGAAACCAAATCGCATAATTAGCCTGTATATCTACATCAGCCATCTGCTCAATCTCTGCTTGTGCCACTTCTTCACGGGGATTGTTCAAGAGACGCTGATGAATTGCTCTTTCTTTGGGACAAGATTCTGGAACCAAGGCCAACTCAGGTCTTGATAAATAGGTTCTTAAGAAATCATCGGTCACCAATAGTTGGTTATCGGGACTAACTTGCAGAGTATCAAAGCCACAATGGGCCCAGTAATTTGGCATAGGGTCAGTAATTAAAAATAATCAGTGCTATTGTCCACTAGATCAATGCCGCATGATTAACAAGGTCATCCCCGCATTCCCCTCTTTCAATTGCTTGAGGTGCTGCTTTAGCGTGGGGCGACGTTTTATGAGGGTTTGATAAAGCTCACTACGATGCACTAAATCTTCTCCATGATAGTACTCATCAACTCGGTCTGAGAAAAAGTTGTTCTCAAGAGCTTCTCGGACAGTGTGTCGTATGCCTCCTCCCTGTCCGGATGAGCCATAGCCGTGGATGACGATCAATGCACGTATTTGCACATCAGCAGCAGCTCGAATATGGTGAGTAAGGGTATCAAGCGCCTCTTCACGCGTCGGTCCACCGATCTCCAGATTTACGATTGCAGTATCCGTATTCGCACTTGGTACCTCTTGGCTTTCGCAGAAGGGGCAATCGCCCAGCATCGCTCGGGGGTTACCGCAGGTGGGACAGACAAAAGAAATTGCCATAAAGAATAAATCTATTTAGCAAGGAGTGCATCCCTCACCATGACTTCCATACGCTCGGCTGAAGTACCTGGTGGGAAAAAAGCTAAATACTTTCCTTGGCGATTCATAATATAAACAAACGCTGTGTGATCAATTAAATATTGATTTCCTCTTACGTTGACTTTTTCATAAAAGGTCTTGTACTTTGTTGCAATTTCTTTTGTCTGAGCCTCAGTGCCTCGTAAACCAAGGATACGGCTATCAAAATGATTCGTGTACTTTCCGATCAGATCCTGGGTATCTCTTGCTGGATCAAGAGTAATGAATATTGCCTGAACTTGATCGCTATCCTTGCCAAGTAGTTTCAATAAGCGTGCAACATTTGCTAAATCCGTTGGGCAAACGTCTGGACAAAACATATATCCAAAGTAGATTAAGACAATCTTGCCCTTGAACTCAGAAAGGCTTCGCGACTTACCAAATTGATCGGTCAGCGTGAAAGGCCCTCCAACATTACCTTTACCCGACATGAGCTCATTCATGAGACGAGCTGAGTCAGCCCTTGATTGCGCAGTTTGCGCCAAGGAATAGTTGGCAGTAATACCCAAAAAAATAAAACTAGCTAGCAGAAAGCTAGCTAGCCGAAGCCTACACATTAGGTACCAAATTGAAATTCTGTTCCTGTTGTTGAGGTAACCAGACGATCATTCAGCATATTCTGCATTGCTGTGACAAAGCCCGGACCCGAACAATGCAATGGAATAACTACATCTGGGTTGAATTGTTTCAAAGCCTCTACCGTTTGCGTTAAGTAATCGTTCGGGGCTGGAAATAGATGGAATCCACCCAAAATAGCGTGTACTTTTTTCACACCCGATACATTAATGGCTTGCTGAACAGAATTTACAATTCCAGCGTGACCACATGAAGAAATCACGATCAGGCCTCGATCCCGTAAATTGTATGCTGTGCAATGTTCGTGAATATGATCATCTTTCACAAACTTTCCTTCTGCCTTGGTATTTAATTCAGGCAAATCACAACCGATACCATTCTTCTTGGCATATTCAACAAGGGTGTTTGGGATTACCTTTTCAAAACTACCCCGATTAATAACACCCGTTGTAAATGCGTGTCCCTGAATAATGGTTGGTTTCTCGCAATACACAATTTTTACTTTTAACGCATCTAGTTCACGACGATCCAACACACCCCAATCTGCAAAGTGGCCTGGCGATCCGCTTGCAGTTTTCCGATTGCAGAAATTATCTTCACCCCCAACATAGAGGGTGAGGTCTGCTGGTAACTTACTGCGATGGGCCTGCAAGAATGGAATCAGACCACCAAAATGGTCAAAATGTCCATGGCTCAAAATCATGGCGTGTTGCTGTTCGGGCTTCACGTTCATGATTTCCATATTACCCATCAAGGCTGCAGGCGTATAGCCGTAATCTAAGAGCATGCTCTTACTGCTTTGTCCGATCTTGGATTCAAGCGCTAAAGCTAAGCCCCACTCATTATGGAGCGCCTTACGGTAATCTTTTGATGAAATAAATGGTGTGCGTTTAATCTTGACCCATTTATTAGTTCCTGGTCTTGGTGAGTCGTAGCTACTATCAACAAGTACTTTGATATCCAAGGTATCGATCGTAGGAACTTTTGTCACTGCGAATGATTGAATTCCAAATGTTGTTAAACCAGCTCCTGCTAGTAATGCCGACGACCCCAAAATAAATTGGCGACGATTTGTTCCATGAATAGCCATTCTTATTTCCCCTTCTTTTGTAGGTCTTTATAGATTAAAACTTTAGTCGGGCTTTAGCAATAGGCTACCTATCAATCAGAATGTGGATTTTTGAATAAACAAGTATTTAATTGTTTGGGATAAAGCTAACTAATGGTTATCCCTAGCATGTTTATACGTGACCGTATTTCTTAAGAGCTTCTGCTAATGTGAGGCCACTGGCGATTTCCTTACGAATATTTTTCTCGATGGCCGTTAATCGCTCAGATTCAAGCAAAACACTCTCCACATGCTCTACCGGGATAACGATGGCTCCATCTTCATCGGCCAGAATAAAGTCCCCTGGACGCACAATCACATTACCGCCATCATGACCCCTCATATAGACTGGGACCTGACATGCATTTACTTTCCACCGTCCAATAGACTGAACCGATGTCTTATAACGAGCAAACACTGGAAATTGATGCTCACCGATCCAGCGGACATCTCGAATACCGCCATCCAGAAGCGCCCCAACACATCCACGCTCCTTCATTCCCAAGGCAATCAACTCTCCGAAATAGCAAATTCCTTCGCCATTCCCACTCCACACACTAATTTCACCAGGAGACAAGCCTTGGCAAGCCTCCATCTTATCTTTATCACCGCCTTGGGGATAAGGGCTCATTTGCCCGCGAATAGTGTAGGCCCAACCAGCCATTCTCTTGCAGGTTTCTGGGTAAGGGCCAAAATCAGCAGCCAATCCCTGTTGAAGCAAGTTCATATTATCAAGAACGTCTGCAACGTTTGAGGTATCGACCTCAAGAAAACGTAGGCGAATCGATTCTTTATCTTTTGCTGTAAAGCTCATCTCTTATCCTTTGGATTTTTAATCAAAATTAGGTGCCGACCTGAAAATGAGAAGTCATTTTTCTCAACATGGCAACAACGCTTTGAGCCACAATGCGACCTGTTTTAGGATTTTCAGATGGAATATTTTCCATCGTCATGGTGAACTTTGCAGAATCAGAGTCAACTGTAATGGTATGTGTATTTCTAACAACAGTAGGGTCAGCCCATATTTCAAGAAGAGTATTTTCTGGTCCATTTCCAGCAAGTGCAAGCGCAACAACCACGTTTAGGTTTGCAGGAAAACCTTTTGCAGCCTCTTTAGCATTTCCTGAAAAGACCTTCAATGGCTCCGTCAATCCTTGCACCGAAATATTGTTTTCAATTAGATGGGGGGCACCCTCAAGACCCTTTGGCGGCTTACGTGTAACCATGCGTACCGAATGAATTTTGCCCTCTGCAGCACCAATCATTGCGTCTAGACCGATGAGAGCCCCAGTGGGAACCATAATGACCCCACCGGATTGTTTGGCTAACTCAACTAAATCAGGCCTAAATAAAATTGCCCCAACAGAGAGCACAATGGCTTTCTTTTGTTTCTTTAAGAAGGGGGCAATGATGTCACCCAAAAACTCAGCAGGGGCACACTCTACAACTACATCGGCCTCCGGCTCTAAATCTTCAATACGCAACACCTTTACTGGATGGGCTAAGGTTTTAACAAATTCATTTGCTTTGTCATGATTTTTAGCGGATACAGCTGTCAACTCAACACCTGGAACGGCTCCTGCAGCCAGTTTTGTGGATAGCGATTTTCCAATAGCGCCAAGCCCTGCGACAGCCACTCTAATCTTCTTATTCATTATCATTTTTAATCAATTATCAAAAAATATTTCGTTAACAGATCCGCGAAGATCCATCTCATAATCAAGCCCAGCAACTGGCGGTCTTGCATAATGCCACAGCAAGCCATTTGGAATGAATCCTGGTTTAGAAAGTAGTTCGTCTACTAATGCGGCGATATCGTGAACCGAATATGCTTGTACCTTAGTAACATCAGACCAATTAAGACCAAAGTGCTTGAGACGAGTCGACATCTCTTCAATCACAAATGCCATTTTTTTTCTCAATCCTGCTTGAGAAACATCGCCAAAGGCAATAATGCGTTCTTTATAGGGCTCTGACCCTTTTCGCGCATCCCCTCCTCCAGATATAACAAAACTAGTTTCGTTAACACTGGTTGGAAGCAAATAGGTGAACCCGAACATGGATACCTCTGTGGGGCCATGATGCTCTGGACAAACATTGGTTCGCGCTACTGGATTAATCGCATCCACGCCATCAATCGCCGGAGAATAAATATTCCATTTCTGGAGTTGTTTCACATAGGTTTTATTAAACTCAATAAAACCATGATCATCAAATTGCTTTGGCGAGCGTAACTCGCAGTGAGCAAAAGCAGTAAACGGCAATCCAAGAGAACTCAGTCGACTTTCGACAGCTCGAAAGCCATCGCTTAAGGGTATAGCTCGTTTAAAGCGAATTTGCTCTAAACGGTAACCAGGCTCTGCCATCACTCCGGCTGAATACTGGAAAACACTCGGCAAATAAGAGTAGTGTCCGGGAGCAAAAATAATTGGCTGGGGCATAGCGAATTAGTCTATGGTCATCCCAGATGTTTTAACAATCTGAGCGTATTTTGTAATCTCGCTTTGTATATGTTCGCCAAATTTTGCAGGAGTTCCACCAATTATCTCAATGCCTCGATCCGATAAATTCTTTTTCACTGCAGGGTCTTGTAGAGCTCGATTAATTGCGCCATTAACTTTATCCACCGCATCTTTGGACAAACTAGCGGGGGCAATAATTCCGTACCATGAATCAGTTTCAAACTTTGGGAATCCTTGCTCTGCAATAGTTGGAATTTCAGGAGCCAATGGTGCACGAGTTAAATAGGTTGTGCCGATTGCTTTCAACTTGCCAGACTTTATATGGGGCAAGAAATCTGGGAGGTTCCCAAACATCAAGTCAATGTTGCCAGCTAATAAATCTGTCAAGGCGGGACCTTGTCCGCGATATGGAATGTGAACCACAAATATTCCTGCTTGGGATTTAAGCATCTCTCCTGCGAAATGAGCTGTTGTTCCATTACCAAATGATCCATAAGAGAGCTTGCCGGGATTCTTTTTGGCATACGCAATGAGCTCTTTAAGATTATTGACTGGCAATCCTGGGCGAACAGCTAAAACATTTGCTGTCTTCGCAATCAAGATAACCGGCTGTAAATCCTTTGAAGCGTTATAGGGTAAATTCTTTACCAATGTTTGATTGACAGTAAAGCTATTTGCAACGCCTCCCACGGTATACCCATCCGTCGCTTTTGCAGTGGCGTCAACTCCAATAACAGTGCCAGCCCCAGGTTTGTTATCAACGATGACAGGGCTTGATAAATTTTTACCCATCTCTGGAGTCAATGTTCGAACAACTGAATCTAAGGTGCTTGCCCCACCAGGAAATGGCACAATGACTCGAACGGTTTGACCATTTGGCCAATTACTTTGAGCATGGGACATTACTGAAAACACCATACTTAATAAACCTAATAATATTTTATGTTTCATTTGGTCTCCAATTGGTATTAATTTAATTATTGAGTGCAGTTTTCCTTATTACTTTACCGCTTTATAAACGCCCATCTCCTCTAGTAACTCATTGACCAGATCAAGTCTGAGTCGGGGGTTCTCTTGTTCGAGGAAAAACTGTTTTTGCCCAGGGCTAAGTTGCAGGAGTTCGCACCAGCGATTGGCAACCCAACCGCATTCATTAAAGCGATAGGGTTTATGAAAAGGTAATTCTTTACCGACTGCAGCACCCTGCTCCTTGAATGACTGGATTACTTTACCCAAAACCTCAGAGGCGGGTTTAAGCTCGTCAGGAACTTCGGTAGGTGCATCTTCTTTCAGAAACTCCACTTCGGCAGTGATCAATCCATTTTTTTGGGTCTGACTACTCTTCACCCGAAAACGTTGCTCGCCATGACACTGGATCATAAAGAGGCTAGGTTGTACTGGATCAAATTCTTTGATACGAGCAAGAGTACCGACGTCATTAAAACTAACCTGCTCCCCGGGTGTTCGTACTTCAGTTCCACCATTTAGGGTAACCACTCCAAATCCAGAGCCCTCACGAACACATTGCTTGACCATATCTAAGTAACGTACCTCAAAAATCTTTAATAAAAGAATGCCGTCTGGGTAAAGAGCGGTTCCTAATGGAAAGATGGGAATAGTTTGGACGTGGGTATAAACGGACATAAACGATTTACTCTATTAACGAACACATTGATAAATATAGATCATTGGAAACTGATCATTGCGGGTGGTCTTGGCCTCAGAAATCACTGCAGTGGATCTGCCCATCTTTTTACACTCTTTGACTGCCAGTTCATGGGCCTCTAGTTCTTTGGCGCCCTTAATTGCTTGCACCCCAATCATGCCGTCGGACTGATTAACAACCCGAAATCCACTTTGGGGAGTTCCGCAGGCCGTCAGCAGGAAAATCAAGGCTGTGGAAACGAGACTTGGGGCGCTGAGCTTATGCATGATTATTACTATACTGCTATTTGTTAAACATACTGGGAGACGAACATGAACCGCGATGCATTTGAGAAGGGTTTGAAGACACGCCGTGAGGTTTTGGGTGCTGAGTATGTGGATCAATCCATCCAGAATGCGGATGAGTTCAACCGACCAATGCAAGAGTTGGTTACTGAATATTGCTGGAACGAGATTTGGAATCGTCCTGGGCTTGATCGTAAGACCCGCAGTATTGTGAACCTGGCAATGATTACTGCACTCAATCGACCCCATGAACTGAAATTACACATCAAGGGCGCTATCAACAACGGTCTTACCAAAGATGAGATCCGTGAGATCTTTTTACAAACCGCCATCTACTGTGGTGTTCCCGCAGCAATTGATAGCTTCCGAAATGCCAAAGAGGTATTTAAAGAGATGGGCATCTAATTGGCATCAGCCCATTCTGAACCAATCGCCCAATCTTGACGATGCGAGTTGAGTTTGCTTTAATGGATCAAAAGGAGACCTCTATGACCTGCCAGCGCTCTCGCCTTACCATCTCTCTAATAGTTAGCGCCGTACTTCTTACTGCGTGCGCCGGTGCCGAAGTGCGCCCAATTGTGGATATGAGTGGCGTGAATGAGGCGCGCTATGAGAAAGATTTAGCCGAGTGCCAAGATTATGCAAAGCAGGCTACTGGGATGGGCGGCACCGCCGCAAAGGGTGCAGGAGCCGGGGCAGTTGTTGGCGGACTCCTAGGCTTAGTAACCGGTAGTAATACAACAGGGATCGTGCAGTCAGCTGGTGCAGGTGCGGTCATTGGTGGTGCTGGTGGTGCTTATAAAGGGAATGACTCGCAAGAAGCGGTTGTTAAAAAGTGTCTCGTTGGTCGGGGATACAAGGTCCTTAATTAATGTAAGTCTGATCTGTTTAGCTTATGCGTCTAGTTATTGTATTTACTGCCCTTCTTACCTGTCTGCTAACAAGCCCTGCGCACGCTGGTTTATTTGATCGCCCAAAGGATCCAGCCGCCATGATGCTCAATCAGAAAGACTGCACCTATATGAAAACCTACCGGGGTAAGACGGTCAATGGCGAGTTTATTCGTCCTGACCGTTGGGTCGGATCAAAATTTAGCATTGGTGAGCCCACAATCATTGCAAATTTCAAGCGTTTAGATGAGAAGACTGCCCACTTTACGAATGTGAATAATATTGGGGATGGCCAAGGGGTGAGGGTGTATGTGGGCAAAACGACCGATGCTTTAGAGGCTCGACTATCCGATGGCTCACTGATTCTGGTGTGTCACCTGAACAAGTAGTTATATTTTTATCTGTGGATCGGCCGCCATAATCTCTTCTCGGCCACACAAGCGCATCGACCAATTAGCAAAGCGCCGAGTATTAATTTTCTTCATACCTAAAGAAACTACATTGGTATGACGGGGATCTTTCAGAATTAGCTCCCAGATTGCCTCAACATCCTTGGGCTTCCCTTCCAAGATTTGTCCAAAGCGTCCATGATCAAAGGACAGGACACCCGTTACATTTAGGGCCTTATTACGACGTGAGGCCTTATCCACCATTTGCATCAAACTTAAGATGCCGAATTCTTCCGCTGCATCACTGACATAGGACAAGGTCACTAAATCAAGTTCGGTGTAATTTCCTTCCGGAAAGTATTTGGTGGCTGGTTTTGGCACAATGACTTGATATTAGCTGAATCCTTGTGATACGCAATCACCTTAGGAAAAATTAATTTTTATTTCCTTTTAATGCGGTCTCAAGCTCATTAATCTTATTTTGCATCGCAGCAATCCTAGCGTTGAGCATCCCAACGTTCAGATAGGTCTCATCAGCAACGGGGGAGGCTAAATGACTGGCCCACCCTAACCATGACGAGTCATATATCTTGACATTCTTGTATCCAAGATTTTGTAGAACGGTTGCGGTCTCAGCGGCACGTACCCCACTTTGGCAATAAACCACTGTCTCTTTATTGGGGTCTAATTTTGCATACAGCGCATTGAGCTCGTCTTTTGTTTTTAAAGACATCCCGGCATTTGTTTTGACTTCTTTCTTAGCAAGCTTTAATCCGGTGGCTGGATCTTTCCAGTTTTGCTCATACGGAATACTAATCGCGCCGGGTATATGCCCTCCCCGTATCGCACGAATATCATTACCCTTAAACTCATTAAAGGTTCTCGCATCCACCACTTGAACCGATTGATTGTTATAGAGCTTACGCATTTGCTCATTGCTAACCACTAAGTTTTCCTGAGGGGCTAACTTGATATTTATAGATCCCAAGGTAGATGATGTTTTCTCAATCGGTAAGCCAGCATCTGCCCAACCATCAATACCATCATGAAAAACTTTGGCCTGCTTACCCCCGAAATAATGGATCGTGAATAGGCCAAAATAGGAGTAAGGATTACCTCTCGAGCCATACACCACGATCTCTTTATAAATATCTAGCCCAGCCTTATTAAAGATTGCATTGATCTCCGCTAAATCAATAAAATCCTCGCGATTGGGGTCTCGTAAAACAGTTCCGATATCGCCGAAATTGATTGCACCAGGGATATGTCCTTCAAGATACTGATTACTGGCGCGCACATCCCAAATAATCGCACCACGTTGCTGGGCCGCTTTTACATACTGAAGATCAACAATGGTGCCTGATTGAGCCCAAGCAGCCCCTCCAAAAGATATGAGTGATAAAAGAATGACTGCAATTAGATGTTGAATGGTTTTCATAGCGACTCCCTCAAGGTGAACTGCTATTTATGTATCGTGCGCTTTGTCTTGTAATTTCTTCTTCTCATCCTTCTCACGCTCTTTTTTAAGATCGCGCAACTGCCACCAGGCAAATAGTAAGACGCCACCAAACACGAGTACTACTTCAATCAAGATGATGGGACCAAAGTTTTCCATCATGAAGCCTGCGTGTAGGCGTGCGACAGGATAGTTTTGATGGCTTGCAAGTTTTTATACTCCAAGACCGCTTCGCTCATGGACGAAATGCTGTCATAAATAGTTTGTCTTTGCTCTAGATTACTCCATAAATCGGCCAAAGGACATACCTCGACCTTCACCAAGAACAGGCTTGACCTTCCTGTATTGCTTGGTAGAGGTAAAGTCGTTTGGGTCTCTACGCGGTAATAGAGATCATCGATTGTTTTGGGGGTACTTGGGTTCTTGTGTTTAGGGTGCTGGCTTAATTTGGGGCTGTTTGTAATGGTCCATACATAACGTCGGAATGAGCCCTGCTCTAGATCGCCCATCACGTGGGCTATTTTGGGGCTGGCAGCCA
>Ga0102915_1000329_pt1 | contig 14574 bp, 13 predicted proteins | sample Colrivmet1561A02_FD_78199 | JGI IMG/M metagenome (GOLD analysis project Ga0102915, IMG submission 78199) | Estuarine microbial communities from the Columbia River estuary - metaG 1561A-02 | ecosystem: Environmental > Aquatic > Marine > Intertidal zone > Estuary | place: USA: Columbia River...
CGCATTCGATGCATCCCTTATAACTGTTCCTGAAAAAGATGACACATTAGTTGCACTTATCGAAGCAGAATGTGCTAAACTCCTTATTGTTTTAAATTTACACCCTGGAGTTAAAGTTATGACCACCTTTGTTGACTACCAATCTAAAAAATACAAAATTACTTTAGAAAAGTAATTACTTTTAAAAAAGTACCTTGCCGAAGCCGAGCTTCAGCTCGGTAAGGTAACTAACGTGTAAACTAAACAATTATTTAATTAAATTCTATTTATTTAATTAAAAACGTATAATTATCTTAAAAAGTATAACGACAAAATAGATGGAAGCTCCAGTTGTATTTTCTAAAACACCTGTTGACATTAAAACACTTATACAAACTAGTTCTATACAAATTTATGATCAAAACAAATTAATAGATAAATTAAAAGAACATTTTACAGAAGAAGAACAAAAATTATACGTGACTAATTTGTTTCTTTACCTGAATTATCATCCCGTTGATGATTTTGTTGTAAATTTAGAAAATGTATGGAAATTTATAGGTTTTTCTAACAAAGCAAACGGTAAACGTTTATTAAAACAGCATTTTACTGAAAATAAAGACTATAAAATTACGCTCATCCGTTCGGATGAGCGAGTTCACGGTGGTCAAAATTTAGAAACTATAATGATGAATATAAATACATTTAAAAAATTATGTTTAAAAAGTAATACAAACAATTCCGACAAAATACATGATTATTATATAAAGTTAGAAATGATATACAACGAATTAATGAAGGAACAATTAGAAGAAAAACAAAAAGAATTGGAAGAAAAAAACTTACAATTAATTGAAAATTTTAATAATAAATCCAGATTAGATAAACATAAATTTCTTTTAGACAAATTTTCATTCAAAAAATGTATTTATCTATCAGAAATTGATAACAATAAAATTAAAATAGGATCTACTAATGATATTAATATTAGAAAAACTAATTTAAAAGACGTTTTTGGAGTTTGTTTATTTTTAGACGTATTTGAATGTAAATATTATAGAGAAGTTGAAAAGAATATATTAATATTGTTAAGAGAACATTTATATAAAGAACCTGTTAATGGACATTTATCAAAAGAAGTTGTACAATTAAGTGACAATTTTAATTATAATCAATTAGTTAGAACTATTAAAGAAGAAATTGACAAATACGATAAATATATGTTTTGGAAAGATGGATACAAAGGAGTTCCAGAGGATATCGCGAACGTAATAAAAGAAAATAATCAAATGCTTTACGTAATTCTTGATCATCTAGGTCATCTAGAAAAAAATAAAGTAACCAATACATCACAAATGGTAGATTCAGTGTCGTTAAATGTACATGTACCTGAAGATACCCAAGAAAGTCCTGAAATTAATGACATAATCAACACAGAATCTATATGTATTAGAGGTTCTCGTGGTAGGAAAATACAAGAAATCGATCCTGATAATTTAAACACGATTAAAAAAATTTATAGTAGTATGATTCAAGTTTTAAGAGAAAATTCTGGATATGAAAAACATTCTATTCAAAATTCTATTAAAAATAATACTATATACAAAAGATCTCGATGGTTATTTGTAGAACATAATCAAAATCCGAATATAGTAAATGATATTAAACCTACTGTTAATTCAGTACAACCAGAAAATAATTATATTGTAAAAATTAATTTAGATCAAACTGAAATTTTAGACTTTTTAACTGGTATAGGTCAGATGAGAGTTAAATATAATTTAGGAAATGCCAAAATTAAATCTATTTTAGAATCTCCAATTATATTTGATAATGCATATTTTATGAGAATTACACAATGTCCAAAACATTTGTTAGATAATTATGAATTACCTATCAAAGCTAGTAAAAAAGCACAATCTATAAAACAAATTAATATAAATACTGGAGAAGAAACAATTTATAAATCAAAAACTGATGTATATATCAAAACAGGAATTACTATGAAAAAACTAGTAAGCATTATAGAAAAGAAAGATATTATACTCGAATCTAAATGGGAATATGTTTAAAATTATTCTTCACTTTCATCAGTCATTGACAAACTAATTTTTGAAGGTGACGCTACAAATCGTTTTTCAATTCTGCGTTCATACTTTTTACTACCTCCTTTAAAAGAATAAGCAGGAGGCATAGATGATGAAAATGGCTGATAATCATCTGTAACAAAATCTACATTATCTTGTACATTATCTTGTACATTATCTTGTACATTATCTTGTACATTATCTTGTACATTATCTTGTACATTATCTTGTACAGAAGCATTTGGAGGTGATGGTGCCTTTGCACGAGATCTATATGAAAAAAGATCAGAACTTAATTTAGATAAAGCACCTGATGTATTAGTACCTAAAGACATTGCAGCTTTTGAAACAGTATCAGCTGCACCCTTTAAAAGATGTTTCATCTTTTCCTTTGCAACTTGCACATCACTTTCCATTCTTGCAATAGCTTTCTGAATTTGAATAATACGTTCCTTATTTTTTTCAACAGCAAGTTGTCTCTTCAACTCGGCTATTTCTTTTAATTTCATAGCAACTTGTTGTTCTAAAGCTTCACTAGCACCACCGTACATATTTAATAAAACACCCATTCCACTCATTTTATACTCTGATGTTACTTTTTTAGGTGAAGATTTTTTAAGTGAAGATTTTTTAGGTGAAGATTTTTTAGGTGAAGATTTTTTAGGTGAAGATTTTTTAGGTGAAGATTTTTTAGGTGAAGATTTTTTAACTGAAAGTCTTTTAGCGGAACGTCTTTTAACAGAACGTTTTTTAACTGAAAGTCTTTTAGCAGAACGTCTTTTTACAGAGGCCATTATATTATAGTATATTAAAATAAAATAAATAATTATTTTAAGTTAAATATTTTTTTTAGTTAAGTATTTTTTTTTTAATACATTATTAAAATTTTTCTTCATACTATCCGTTATTTTCATATCTTTACCACTTGTTAAATAAGGATCCATCAAGTGTAATGTATTTTCTATTTTATAATACATAGTACCTTCATCATTCGCATTTATACCTTGAAATGACAAGTAAGAAAATTCCTCTAAAGATATTGTTTTAATAATAATATCTTGTCGTCTTTCAACAAAGCCTGAGGCTTCTGTAACTACTACATATATTTTAAAAGTTCTAGCCCACCCCCTTTCTCTATTCATAATATCCATTTTAAAAACACAATGTATATTATTATCTATCACTTTCCAATATAAATCATAAAAGGGATCGGATTCTGATTCTGACTCTGACTCTGTTTTTATTCTTCTTACTACTAATTTATCAGCTCTATTTATAATTCTTAATTTAGTAATCACCCTTTCACTAATTAAATCTTTTATCTTACTTATCTTACTATCCCCCTTTACATATTTAATATAGTCTGACGTATTTGGAAAACCTGTCATATTAAATTCATTTAAAATTTTATTTAAATAGATAACATCAGATTCATCTAATGTTTCTTGTTTATTTATCGGTATATTTGTATTATTAGATGCTACAAAAAATGTTTCTCTTCTATAAACCTTTGTATAAATGTATAATAATACAAGTCCCAATATAAATACCACTAATAAACTTTTATTAGTTAAAATCATATTCATTTTCACATTCATTCTAATTATACTATATAATTACTTTTAAAAAAAGTAATATCAAAAAAAGTAATATCAAAAAAAGTAAATAAGCTTTTAGAAAAAGCCCCAACTTTTGATGTTACCTTAACTATTATCTTGGACCATATTGTTGACGTTCAAACATCATTTGCTGATATTTACTTTCAATATCTTTTTGTTTATCAGACATTTTAGATTGCATTTTATTTACAAATTGATTTGGTTTCTGTGACATTGCCTGAATATTATCAAATGACTCTCTTTCCTTTTGTTTATGAGATAAACTATCTTTTGACACAGATGAAGTTTCTTCTGGAGTTTCAATACTTTGTCCTGGTTTGTTTACAAATTGAAAACATTGATCTCTTGCATTATTTAAATCTGTTGATCCATATAAAGAATAAGAATCAGAAAATGATCCCATTTCTATAGGGTTAAATCCTTGTAAATCTTCTTTAGGTTTACATTGTTCATTTTGAAATTCCAACCACTCAAAAGCCCTATCACCAGTTAATACTTGTTCAGGTCCTGGCGTAATAATTGTAGGTATTTCTTCAATTTTATAATTCAATACTTGCTGAATTTCATAAAAAATAGGAGGTCTCGTACGCGTATTTGGATCTGCATCTATATTAATCCTAATAAAAGCATTAAATAATTCAGGATTTTTAGCAAGTGTATTTAAAAAATTTGTCGAATGCATACAATAATCACTGTAAATTAATATAGGTCTATCAAACATTGTGTATTTATATTATATTTTATTTTATTTTACATTATTTTACGAAAACCAAAAAATTCTTTGTTTGATTTAGAAATAAAATATCTTTAGTGTATTTAAGAATGGCTGATATACGTTTAAAAAGGATAACAGTTGAAGCCCAACAATCTCCATTAATTATACAAAATGGCGATGTTACCATAAATAGCACAACTACTAGTGATAGTATTATATCAGGATCATTTGTTACTAAAGGAGGAATTAGTATTACCGGAAGTGTAGACAGTAATAGTTCAACATCTGGTGGTGCGTTAACTGTAGGAGGTGGTGTTGGTATAATGAAAAATGCATATATAGGACAAAATTTAGTATTAGATAGTACAAATAGTATATTACAAATAAATGGTCTAAGCACTAATAGATTATTTTTAGATACTATAACAAATAAAAAATTTTACATTAGTCCAGATGGTGTTAATAAACGTCTAGAATTAAACGATACATCCTTACAAATCAATATAACAAATCCGAGCACAGATTCATCTTCTGGAGCTTTGTATGTTTCTGGTGGTGTTAGCATTGGATCAACTATAAATGTATCAAATGGTTCTAACGGAGGTGCATTAACAGTTGCTGGAGGAGTTGCTATTGGGCAAGATTTAAATGTAGTAGGTGCAATTAAAACTTCAAATGGTATTATTGCAAACAAAGTAACATTAAACAATTCACTAAATATTAGTTCATCTACCATCAATGTTACCGGAGATCATTTAAACATACATAATTTTACAGGCGATATAGATATTCTTTCTTCAACTGGTAATATCAACTTTAATCAAATCTTTACTATTAGTCAAACAGAATCTATTTTTTCCAATCGTGTATTGATAACTGATACTACACCATTTACAAATATGTCTACTTCCAGTTTGGTTATTCACGGTGGTGTCTGTATAGCTAATACTATAGACGCTGTATCTATTTCAGATGGCGGATTAAGTGTAGCTGGAGGAGTAAGTATTCACAAACATACCTTTATGGGAGATTCCTTGTCTATAGATCAATCAAATTCTAAAAGAAATAAAATTATTTTATCAGGAGAACTTACACAATCACACCAATTCACTGGTTTTGGAAATACAGATGGATCACTTCTTTACCAAATACCAAATACAGCATCTTCTCATATTTTTTATGCAGGAACAAATGTAAATACTTCTAATGAAATATTTAAAATTACAGGTGAAGGTGACATCACATTATCTGGTAAAACACAAACTTATACAATAGTTGGAGGAGGAAAGGACAACAGTGATTTGTCATTTCAATCTGGTAATTCTTTTGAACATTCTAGTATTAATTTTTTTACAAAAGAAGGAACTGCTACAGAAGACAATGACATTTGTATTTTTGGATTAGGATTACCATCTCAAACTTCTAATAGCGAATATTTACGTTTAGGATGGGATTCTGCAAATAATTATTATGAAATTGGGACAAAACAGTCTGGAACTGGTATATTAAGAGACTTGGTTTTAGGAAATGAACAAGTAGTTATACAAACATCCGGTACTATATTGTTTAATAATCAAATTGTAGTTGATAATATAGTTGACATCTTTTCTATTGAAAATTCTACAGGTGTTAGTACAGGATCTTTACGAGTAGCTGGTGGTGCTACCATTAAAAAGGATTTGTTTTTAGGAAGTGATTTTGTTTTAGGAAGTGAAGTTGATTATCAAATGAAAATGAACACTACTCTTATTGACAATTTTTCAACTTTAACTATTACAGGATCACAAAATAAATATCCAAGTATACATATAATCGGCGATACATCTGTTTCTTCAACAGTTTACCCATTTGATTTTTCAATGTATAGTCTTGGTAATCCAAATGCTTTAAACAATGAATCATTACAAATTTCAACTACTACTAATGGATATCACGTTAAAACAACACGTCAAGGAGTTGGTTTTGCTAGATTTATTGATATTCACTCACTTGATAACTATAACCAATTGATGTTACAAACATCTGGTAATGTAGGTATTGGTATACAAGAGCCAATTGCAAAATTAGATATAAGTGGTACTTTACATTGTAATGACATTGTAACATTTTCTAGTTCTGTAGATAGTATAAATTCATCTACTGCAAGTTTAGTTATGACTGGAGGAATAAGTATAATGACTTCAACTGAATCAGAATCTATTACTAATGGTGGTTCTCTTACTATTGCAGGTGGTGCAAGTATTGCTAAAAATGTATTTATAGGTGGCGTAACACACTTTTTAGACGAAACACCATCTACATCTTATTTAGAAGCATCAGTTATTATACATGGTGGTCTTTCTATTCAAGCAGGTGATAATAGTAACAATGTTGGTAATGGTGGTGGATTAAGTGTAGCTGGAGGTGCATCTGTAGGTGGTGATTTATATGTAGGAGGATCCATTAATGGAAGTGGTAGTAGTTCTAGTACATATGCTTATTTAACCTTAACTTCTATAGATGATTCTATTAATTATAGTTCAGGATCTTTAGTTACATATGGTGGTATCACAATACAAACAGATACAAATGCACTTGGTATTGGTACTGGCGGAAGCCTTTTAGCAGCAGGTGGTGCAAGTATTGCCAAAGATGTTTATATAGGTGGAAATACATATTTCTCTGGTGTAACTAATTATAACAGTATTAATGATAATATTATCAATATGTATGATAACTTTAATATTCGACGATTTTCCATCAATAAATCTACTGTATCACATGCATTTTCCATATCTAGATATGATTCTTTAGGAAATCACATAGAACGAACATTTGATATTTCTAATTCCGATGGTATTGTACTTTTTAATAATACTACTAATTCTACTTCTAAAAATAGTGCAAGTGTCGTCTTTTTAGGAGGAATCAGTATATCAAATACCAATCCAGCTGTCACTTTGGATAATGGTGGTGCATTAACCGTAGCTGGGGGTGCCAGTATTGCTAAAAATGTAAATATTGGAGGAGATATAGTTATTTATTCTAGTACACCTAGTATTAATGTTAGTACTGGAGCCGTTTTAATTTCAGGCGGAATCGGTATTTCAGGTGATGTAAATGTATTAGGAAATACTCAAATTATAGGAAATTTAACTGTTAATGGTCAAACTACATCTATCAATGCCGTTAATACTGTCATCAAGGATAACGTTTTAGTATTAAACTCTGGACCAACCGGGTCACGTGACTCTGGATTTATTGTACAACGTTATCAACAAGATAATGATACAGGAGCAGGTGATGTGGTTGCTGATTTATATCCTGAAATAATAACATTACCAAATCAATCAGGTATGAATTCTAATCAAATCAAGTTTAGCGTGTCGAGTAGTACAATAGACGACCATTATACAGGATGGTGGTTGAAAATTGCATCCGGATTTAGTAATAATCAAATTAGAAAAATAACATCTTATAATGGAACTACTAAAATAGCAACTATTTCTTCTGATTGGGCAACGCAAAATCCATCAGGTGGTGACAATCTATATGTATATAATAAACCATTTGTAGGAGTTCTTTATAATGAAATCAATGACCGTTTCGAATTTGGATCTTCAATTCAAGATCCTGGACAGTCAAATATTATTCTTTCTGATTATCTACCTATATGTGCAGGATCTGCTACTTATACATCTACTGCAGTATCATCTAATTCATCCAGTGGTAGTGTTGTAATAGCTGGAGGTATTAGTATCTCAAATGAAACAGACGCAAGCTCTGCTACTAGAGGTGGTACCATAACTACTGCTGGTGGTGGAAGTATAGGCAAAACATTATACGTTGGTGAAAGATTATATGTTAACAATACACAAATGACACCAAACTCTCAAGATCGTTTCACATCTGTTATATTTACAGGTCAAAATAATCAATCTACTTTTGCAGATATTACAAATTTGTACTTTGATAATACTATCTGGGGTTTTGATATATATCTTTGTGCTAAAATACTAGCCTCTTCTAATTTATATACAAATTTTCATATTCGTGGTGTTAATAAAAACGGATCATGGGAAATCGTTAAAACATATGTCGGAGATGATACAGGTATACAATTTCATATTACTGATTTTGGCCAACTTCAATATACAACACCAAATTTTTCAGCATTTACATCATGTCAATTTAAATATAGAGCATTTGTCAATTGAAAAATTGAAAAAAATTAGTTAAATATATTTGTTATGTTATATTTAACTAATAATCGTTGCACAAACAAAGATAAATTACAATTAAAAAAATTATTGCTTAAAAAGCAAGTGATAAAAGATTACTATAAATCTTTCCCAAATACAAATACTTATTTTCGTATATTATATCTCAATTCAATAATATCTTGTTGTAAACGTAAACTTTCACGAAACGTTACAAAATAATATTTTTATTATACATATAATAATAATAATATGCTAACAAAAACTAGTACTAAAAATAATATATTTAAACAAGACATTATAGATTCAGAATGCTGTTTATTAAACAAATGGAAAGGAACTTTTGGAACTACTTTTTATGAAAAGGCGGGAAATAACCATTTTGTAAAATATTACACAAATCACGATGAATTTGCATGTGAAATTATTTTACATCAATATTTGTCAAAGAAAAGAATTACAATAGATTTTGATATCGATCTTAAAAATAAAACTTTAAGCTATATTCCAAATAATAAAATCTCTTTATATAATTATTTACAAACATACAAGGATTACTCTATGCTACAAGTTTTATTAAATGAATTATTTGCATTCGTTTATAATTTTAAAAAATACAATTTTGTACATGGAAATTTACATATCGTTAATATTTTTATTAATCCAAAAACATTTAAACTTTACACTATCGACTTTACACATAGTCACCTATTACCAAAACAAGGCTCCTTAAATAATAAAGATTTAAATAGTTTGTATAAATCATTAAAGAAATATTTTACACAAAAAATAGATTGTAAATCTATATTATACTTGGATTCATTAATGTCAACTTATATTCACTAAAACAAGTACATTAAATGTAAAAATTTATTATTTTGGATTCAGACGTAGGAATAGATGAATAATTATCCATTTCGTCAAAATGTTTTGTAGTATTATAATTTACAAATTTTGTACTACTATTTATACCTTTTTGATTTATATTTTTTTTATAACTTTTATAAATATCATCTGTAACTCTAGAAATTAATATAGAATATCTTTCTATAGAATCATTGATATAGTTGTACATTATATTCATTTTAGGAACTGTATATATAAAGTTGTGCATATTATTAATTGTTTTTTGCTTTAATTCTAAAGCTGATTGGAGCAATTCACTTGTATTTTCAGGATATTCTCCATTACTTTCGTAAAAAGTATCTATATCACTTTTTATTTTTAAAATATTATTTGTTCCTTGTAATAACGAATAATATTCCCCAGGATTGTAATCATATAATTTAATCACTGAAAATAAAAAGTGTATTAAATTAGCATCTACATATAAACTACTTAATTCGTGACGTTTATATAATTTATCTATATCTTTTTGCGATAAAGACCCACCCTTAGACACTTGCGAATTCATTAATCGTATTTGATCCGTTATATAATCTAATGATTTTTTCTGCAATTGAGACAATTTCATCATCGTAATTCTATTAAAATCTTGCGTTTTATTATTTCTAATAATAACATATTGATTAGCTATATAAATTGCAAATACTAATAAAATAATAACAAAACCATATGATTTTTCAAAAAACGTATTAAAAAATACCAATATCACAATTACTATTATTAATGTTTTAAATTGTAAAAATTTTGCAAAAGACCCATGTTCTATAAGAAATAAATCTCTAATTTCCTCAAACATTATAATTACATTTACTCAATAAAATGATATTTTAACATATCCAAAATAAATGAATTAAAATGAAAAATATTTTAATTAAATGGACGAAGATATTCCTAGCATTGAATTAAAATTAAAATTTCAAGATAACAACTTGATATCATTTTTTCTATATTTACTTATTAGTTTAGTCATAAGTACTTTAATATACATATATCTACATATTTTTGAAAAACTTCATAAAATTTTCTGGAATCACCGCGAATATCTTTCTATAGAATCATTGATATAGATGATATATATTAAAAATAATTGAAAAATAACTAATTAGTTATTTAATATCAAAATAAAAATGACAAATAATACACCTATTTGTAGAAATTTTATGCACCAAAAATGCACAAGAGAAGATTGCAAATTCCTACATGACCCCAATATCTGTTTCCATTTCTGGAAATATAATAATTGCAAATTTAATACAGCTTGCAAAAAACAACATATAACATTACCACGTGACTTAACATTACCACGTGACTTAACATTACCACGTGACTTAACATTACCACGTGACTTAACAGATCACGATCTAAAAGACCATAAAGTATCTGATAATCAAAATCAGCAAAAAAATCCTAAAAAAAAGAATAAAGACAAATACGATAAAAATAAAGACAAGAAAAAAATTAAAAACACAGAATCATTTATCCCTATTGATAAGCATTCTGTAGATATGAGAATCATTACACATTTAAGTCATAATAAAAAAACTTTTGACGAATCATTAACTACAAAAGATGTAGTGGTTGTTCCTGATTTATTTTTAAATGATCAAAATGTTACTTATGAAAAATTAGTTGAAGAAATTGAAAATTGCGGAATACCACTTGAACAATTACTTAAATGGTGGCATGGAAATAATCAAATTAAGGGAACTCATCTTATTGCAGACGATCATTTAGACTGGAAAACTAAATGCCCAACTTTTAATTACGTTGTTTCTAAAATTAAAGAATATTTTAATATGGATGTTAAAACAACTAGATTTAATTGGTATAAAAATCATAATGATTGGAAACCACTACACCACGACGCAAGTTTTATAAAACCACATATAGCAAAAATTCAAAATTTTACTTTAGCTATCAGTTTCGGATCATCTAGAGATGCTGTTTTTGAAAAAAGCCAACATAATGGATCTAAAACCTATATTACTATGCCACAACCAAATGGATCAATTTACGCATTTTGTAATGATACTAATGCAATCTGGAAACATGGAATTCTACAAGGTAATCAAAATGATAGTGGAAGAATTTCAATAATCTTATGGGGATGGATGAATAATATTCATTAGAAAATACATATTCTGCTTATTGTATTTTTTACACATATAATGTGTAAAATGTATATTTTTTTTTTCTTGGTATATAGTATAAAATGACAAAAAAAACAAAAACAAAAACAAAAACAAAAACAAAAACAGGTGTAAAGGAAATTGCACCTGATGCAAATATTACCTTTCAAATCGCCCAATCACGAGGAAGATCACCAAGTTCAAGTTCAAGTTCTTCTAGATCTAGTTCAACTGATAGTTCTTCCAGTTCAAGCTCCAGTGATAGTTCTTCAAGCTCAAGTTCTTCAAGTTCTGATTCTTCAAGTTCTTCAAGCTCCAGTTCTTCAAGCTCCAGTTCTTCAAGTTCTTCAAGTTCTTCAAGTTCTTCAAGTTCTTCAGATACTACTTATAGTTCATATGGTAGCAGTTCAGTTATGATTGAACTGTCTCATCCTATAATTTTATAATAATATAAATTGACAGTCTTATAATTCATCGTCTTATTTTAAATTTAAGATTGACCAGCAATATCTGAAAGAATAGTATCTTGTATACCACTTGCATAAGTTGGACATAAGTTAGTCATACGTTTTGTAGCAGTATCTTGAATATCTGTAATCTTATTTTGAAATTGGATAACATCAATTCCCGTAGCTGATCTAATTTCATAATCATTAAATACATCTTTTAAAGCCCACAAATACGCACACCCGTAATTTGCATGCAACACTGCCACTAAAGGACTCTTATCTTGTTTACTAGCCAAAGCCCACCTAGCACTACCCCTCATTATACGCGATATAATACGCGATTTATCTTTACCGTCTTTACATAATTTTTTTAAATAAACAAAGATAAAATAACCAAAAATAAGTACAATAATACCTACAAATATATTCATTATTATATACACATTAAAATAATTATTTTAGAAATAAATGAAATAATTATTTTACACACTTTGAATATTCTTTTTAAAATTTAATAATCTTTATTGGTTCAGGATCTTGAGTTTTGTCGCCAGTGTCTGTATTGTTGTTGTCAGTGCCGTTGTTGATGGTGCCGTTACTTTCTGTGTCGTTGTTGATGGTGCCGTTGTTGTTGTCGGTGTCGTTGTTGATGGTGCCGTTACTTTCTGTGTCGTTGTTTTCTGTATTGTTGTTTTCTGTATTGTTGTTTTCTGTATTGTTGTTTTCTGTATTGTTGTTTTCTGTATTGTTGTTTTCTGTGTTGTTGTCTGTGTTGTCAGTTTTATTTTCTTCATTTTCTTGTTCGCCCTTTTTTTTTCTAACTCGTTTTTGCTTTGGTTTAGGTTCGTCAGAACTTTTTGGCCTTCCTACTGGATTATACACAACAGATGCCACAAGTGGTGTAGTACTTGTAGGTGGTAAAATATTACCATGCTGTTTTTTTAAATGTGTTTTTAATATTTTTTCCGTAGACAATTGCGCAGAACAAACATGACAACTATATTCCTTTAATTCCACATTTGTCGCTTTACGTTTAAAAAAATTGTCCAAAAGAGTAAAACTAAGCTGTGATAATGAATTTACATTTGATTTTATTATATCAAGATGATGTCTAAATGTTTGAATGTAATAATTGTACTCTATTTTAATATTTTGATACAATCTTTGATCTAGTATAATACTATCCGTCTGTTTATCACGTAATTCTTGATGCATATTATAAATAATATTCGTCGCTAATTTAAATAAATTTGAATCAAATTGATGATTGTGAATGAATACTATTATATTTTTATCCACAATATCTATTTCAAAATGTTGTTTATTAGCTATTCCACCAAACGCATTACAAAGAATTCCTGAACAATTGTTTTGCTGAATATCTGTATAAAATTTATCAAGATCCCTTTTTGGTACAGTTTTACTTCCAAAATTTTTAGAATCAATTAATATTGTTGGTTTTTCATCCTTTATCATCTGAATATCACCAGAATTTGGCAAATGTGACGTATCTGCAATTTCTGTATCTTGAAAAGCTTCTGTTAATACATTAAATAAAACAGTTTCTGCAACTTGACCCTTTTTTGCCGAATTATTTGAAAAATTTTCATTAATACTTGATAATACAGTCTCTATCGATCCTATTTTATTATTAATTTGATGAGAATCAAGTGATCTCTCAAAACTACTTTGCAAATTCGAAAAAATCTCCAAATTTTTACGATCTATATCATTTAACCGTTGATTGTTAAGTATATCAATACGTTCTCTAAAATTTTCAAACACAACTTTTAATTCAGATGTTTCTATACCTCGAGATAATTGTTGTTGCAACTCTAAAAACATACCCTTTAATTCACTATTTGTAATATCTCTTATATTTTCTATTTTTGATTGCAAGATACTCGTCGAATTAGAAAAATTTGTTGAAAGATTGGATAATTGCGTATTTTGATTTAATACTACACACCTAATTTCTTCCAATTTATCATACAACAAATCAGATTTTTGTATACTTGAACATAATATTTTATCCACATTAATGTATTTTTTAATAAATTGTAAAATATCTCGGTCTCCAGTTGTAAAATAAGAAATTATATCTGGGTCTATCAATAACTTTTCAACTTGCGAATTAAATGACATTTTAATTTAATATATACCAATTTATATATTAAATAATTTTGTTTTTAAATAAAATTACTTTAAAAAAAAGTAATATCAAAAAATCAAAAAAGCTTTTAAGCATTTATATGTTTAAGGTTTTAATTTATTAGATACTGTACGTTGCCTTGGTTTATAAGCCAGCAGCAGTTAATCTTGCTTCTAAATTTTGAATATATGTTTGTTGATGTTTTACCATAACAACCAAGTTACTAAGAATAGGTCTGTCTGATACACCAATCAACGGACAGTCAGGATTTGTTTCATCGTACGTTTCCCATTTTCCAACTGCACTTTTTTGAGCATCGTTTTGAGCTGCTGCTAAAAC
>Ga0102915_1000335_pt1 | contig 14508 bp, 9 predicted proteins | sample Colrivmet1561A02_FD_78199 | JGI IMG/M metagenome (GOLD analysis project Ga0102915, IMG submission 78199) | Estuarine microbial communities from the Columbia River estuary - metaG 1561A-02 | ecosystem: Environmental > Aquatic > Marine > Intertidal zone > Estuary | place: USA: Columbia River...
AGCGCGCTGCGGCATAATAAGGTGAAGTTTGCGCATCGTATCGCGCTTTTATTTTAGCGAACAATTCATCTTCTTTTTCTTTATTGACTTCTTCGCCTTTTGCTTTTAAAGTAGCGATTTGAATTTGAGCTAAAACCTTTGCTGCTTGCTCTCCGCCCATCACGGCAATTTGCGCTGTTGGCCAAGCTGCAATCAATCGTGGGTCGTATGCTTTTCCGCACATGGCGTAATTTCCAGCACCGTATGAATTACCAATTACAATGGTGAATTTAGGCACTACAGAATTAGCTACTGCATTTACCAACTTCGCTCCATCTTTAATGATTCCGCCATGTTCAGAACGAGAACCGACCATGAAGCCTGTTACATCTTGTAAGAAAACCAGTGGAATTTTTTTCTGATTACAATTTAAAATAAAGCGAGTTGCTTTATCAGCAGAGTCGGAATAAATTACACCACCAAACTGCATTTCCCCTTTTGCCGATTTAATTACGCCGCGATTGTTTGCCACGATACCCACAGCCCAACCATCAATGCGCGCGTAACCGCAAACGATGGTTTTACCAAATCCTTCTTTGTATTCTTCGAATTTAGAACCATCTACAATTCTTGCAATAATATCTTTTACGTTGTGCGGTTTGTTAGAAGCAGAAGTAAACAAACCATAAATTTCTTCGGGTTTTTCTTTTGGCGCAACAGCTTTTTTTCTGTCGAAACCGGCAGTTTGTGCACCACCAATTTTATCTACCAAACCACGAATTTTCTCTAAACAATCTTCATCGTTTTCACATTCATAATCGGTAACGCCCGATATTTCGCAATGTGTGTGAGAGCCTCCCAATGTTTCGTTATCTACATCTTCGCCGATAGCAGCTTTCACTAAGTATGAACCAGCTAAGAAGATAGTTCCTGTTTTTTTTACGATCAATGCTTCGTCGCTCATGATAGGCAAGTAAGCACCACCAGCAACGCAGCTTCCCATTACTGCGGCAATTTGCGTAATGCCCATCGACGACATGATGGCATTGTTTCTAAATATTCTACCGAAGTGTTCTTTATCGGGAAAAATTTCATCTTGCAAGGGAAGATAAACTCCGGCGCTATCAACCAAATAAATGATAGGCAAACGATTTTCCATGGCTATTTCCTGAGCGCGCAAATTCTTTTTACCGGTAATTGGAAACCAGGCTCCAGCTTTTACGGTAGCATCATTCGCCACTACCACACATTGCTTTCCGCTCACTTGTCCGATGACGACAACAACACCTCCAGCCGGACAACCACCATGTTCCTCATACATTCCATCGCCCACAAAGGCGCCGATTTCTAAAGTCTGTGAATCTTTATCGAGCAATAGATTAATTCTTTCTCGCGCACTCAGCTTTCCTTTCTCGTGCAACTTAGCAACCGCTTTAGCAGAGGGCATAACAGCAAGAAGCTTCTTGTTCATTTCTGAAACAAGAAGCTTCATTTTTTCTTCGTTCTTCGTATAATTTGCGTCCATAGAAATAAGTTCAAAGTTTAATGTTCAATGTTTAATGTTCAAAGTTCAATGTTAGCTATATTGTTATGCTGTAGGTTCTTTAAAACACAGCTAACATTGAACTTTGAACATTAAACATTGAACAATTTTTGGTCCTTACGAAAAATAGTCCCTATTGTTTCTTAGTTTCCTGATTAAATGTTTGCGCAGCAATGGTTTGTCCGTTTTTAAAGTAATACAAACCACCCCAAGCATATTTAATTTCCTTGTACTCGCTTGCTTGTCCGGCTTTCACCACAATCACACGATTGATAGTTCTCTTAGGCTCGGTAATCGTTTCTTTCGTAACACCTTCTGGATATTTTTTAGCCAATTCTGATAAGAAGACCTCTCGCTGTTCTTTATTGTTGTAATCGATTTCTTTGGTATCGGAAGTTTTAACAATGGTGTTTTGCTCTTGCGCCAATTGCTCTTTATACTTGGTGATTAAAGCCTCCTTTTTCTTTTTTTCAATTTCGGCAGCCAATCGAGCAGCTTCAGCTTGTTCAGAAACCACTGCCATACTATCGGCTGTAGCTTTTTCACGAGCAGCTCTTAGCTCAGACAATCGTTGCTCGGCCAAAGCTTTAGCGTTCGCTTCATCGGCAGCTTTTTTAGCTGCATCAGCTTGAGCAGCCAAACGAAGCTCTTCTTCTTTTCTTTTCTTTTCAGCTTCATCTGCCGCCGCTTTTGCAACAGCTGCTAAACGAGCCTCTTCGGCTGCCTTAGCAGACGCTGCTTGATTGGCCAAACGGGCCTCTTCCTCTTTGGTTTTAGCCTCCTCGGCTTTGGCTTTTTCAATATCAGCCAATCGTTTTTGTTCCGCCAACTCTGCTGCGTAAGATGAATCTTGTGAGGCTTTAATTCGCGCATCAGCGAGAGCTTTGATGCTTGCTGCTTCAGCATCTGCTTTTAGTTTTTCGTCGGTAATTCTTTTTTGTTCTGCTTCAACTCTATCTCTTTCATCTTTAGCTTTTCTTTGTTCTTCTAACCTAGCCACCTCTTCAGCTTGTTGCTTTTGTTTGGCCGCTTCTTCTAATTTCTTTTGTCTTTCTAACTCTGCTGCTTTTCTTGCTTCAGCTTCTTTTTGTTCGAGGGCTAATCTAGCTGCTTCTATCTCAGCTGCTTTCTTTGCCTCCTCAAGCAAGCGAGCTTCTTCTGCTGCCTTGGCAATTTTTGCAGCCTCTGCTGCTTCAGCAGCTTTTTTAGCCTCCTCGGCCTTACGCAACTCTTCGGCGGCTTTCTCCTTTTGAATTCGCTCTTCTTCAGCCTTAATTTTAGCAGCCTCTTCTGCCAATCGCAGTTTCTCTGCCTCGGCAGCCGCAGCGGCTTTTTTAACTTCTTCGGCTTTAGCCTTCTCTTCTTGTTCCTTTCTAAGTCTTTCTTCTTCGGCAATTCTTGCCGCTTCAGCTGCTTTTTCAGCTTTAATCTTCTCTTCCTCAGCCTCCTTACTTCTAGCTTCTAATGCGGCTTTTTCTGCCGCCTCTTTCTTCATTGCCTCTTCCATTTTCAAGCGCTCTGCCTCTTTCTTGCGCTCTTCTTCAGCGGCAGCAGCTTTAGCCGCTTCAGCTGCCAATCTGTTCTTCTCCTTTTCAGCCTCTACCTTAGCCATTTCAGTTTCCTGACGCAATCTTTCTGCCTCCTGCATTTTTTTAGACTCTTCTTCCTTACGTTTAGATTCTACAGCAGCCAATCGCTGTGCTTCTTCAGCAGCCTTAGCTTCAGCCGCCTTCCTTCTTTCCTCTTCTTCCTTCTGCTTTGCCAATGCTTGTGCTTTAATAGCTGCGTCTTTAGAAGCATCAATCTCAGCCTTTTTCCTTTCAAATTCTGCTGCTGCAATAGCTGCAGTTTCGGCTTTTTTAGCATCATCTACCACTTTATCTTTAGCTGCAGTAGAAGCCTCAATGGCATCGAGCTTTGCTTTGATGGTTTTCTCATAACTTAAATCGTAATCGAAACCACCAATATCATCTTGAAAAAACACCTTAGCCACAGGCTCATCAAAGGTTATTGTACTTCCATCCTTAGGAAAAGCATACATTTTTATAGTCATGTCGGTCGACATGTTTTCTTCCTTGCCCGGCTCAGGAAAAGCAGTATTTATATCAATAGTTTCCTTGATATATCCTGCCTTTTGAACAACAATGGTAAATACTTTATTAAAAGGAATGTAGAAAATGAATTGTCCGTTAGTACCCGTTGTGCTCTCTTTAACCTTTACACTTCCTTCAAATAGTATTACCGATACTGCTTCTACTGGCTTTCCCTTATCTCTTAAAAAGCCTACATACTCTAATGACGGACCATCTTGAGCCATTGAAGCCATCGAAACAAATACAAAAACGAATAAAGCGATTACTCTAGTAAAACTGCCCTTCATAAAAATCATTGTATATAAATAATTTGTAGGTGCAAATATGCAAATATTTGCGGCTATTGTAAATAGGCCTTCATCAAATCGGAAGCCACATTGAGTTTTATTTTCTTCACTGCCTTGATATAAGCGTCATCGGCTGCTTTTTGAAAAGACAATTGAGTACCTTTTATTGGCGTAAAATTATTTTGGTAAATCAAATGACCAGAAGATTTGTCTTTCAAACTAACTTCCACGTTTAACACAGAGGCGAAGAACTGCATCTCATTGGCGCTATTGTTGCCAGCATCTTTAGCATCTGCCTGCACTTCCACCATTAAATCGGCCTTCTCGGCGCTATTTACAGGTATAAAACCATTGCTCACCAATGCTTCTCTAAACGCACCATCTAACCACTTTTGTGAAAGCAATACACCATTGCATTTTTCAACAGAATGAATTAGTACAAAAACCGGTAAAGCCTCTATGTTTATTTTCTCACTCAAAGGCGTTACCAGCATAAAAAGTTTAGCTATTAAAGAACTCACTGCCGCCTCTCGTAAAATTTGTTTTACATCTACTCCAACTTGAATGTATTGTGCCGATGTTTGTCGGCTTACCTTACCCACTTGCACAGTATATAAACCATTGGCATCGCTTAGTCCTTGAGCATAGCTATACAAATCTTTTTTAATTTCAATTTGCAAAGGAATAGCCGAAAGCCTTTTACCATCGATACTTTTAACAACAAAAGGCATTGAGCCTACGGCACCAATTTTAGCGCGAAACACCTCCTCTTCAGCGTCGACAACAATTTCATTGATAACAGCTCTGTAGCCATTAAATAGCTCATTCCCTAAGTAAATTGTTTTTCCATCCAATTGTGTTTCTAAAGACTGATCTAGGTGTCGCTTAATTTTCTCCATGCCCGAAACATAGGAAAGCAAACAATCTTTATATCGAGCGTGCGCCTTGAAATCTATGGCCTTTTTAAGATAATCTAAACCTTGATAAACAGCAGCATCGATCTCTTTTTGTTTAGCGGCTTGATAATCGCTTTTCGACAATTGATAATACACCCAAAACCCTTCAACATCTTCATACACAGCAACCTCCTCGTAATTCTCCAACTGCTCATTCACGCTAATTTTAATATCTTGCTTAAATTCTTCTCTGTACAAATCATTGGTTTCCAATTGTGATAAAACAGAGTTGGTAGATACCACTACAGAGATACCGCTCGCCAAATCATTTAAAGCATTCTTCTTAGCAATTTCTTTATAATCTAATGGCGATGTTTTTTTAGACGCACGACCAATACCTATATAATAAAAACTAGATGAAGGTCTTTCGTTTACCCATAAAGGCACTGGAGTATTCTCATATTTTTTAGACGCCTGCTTTTGCGAAACATCTTTGCTTCCCGAGCATGAAAAAAGAAAAACAAGAACAGTAAATAGGGGTATTAATTTTTTCATTTTTCGGGATTGTAAGTGTAAATTTCTCTCGCTATAGATGAACTAATTTGATCATATAATTTTTCCAACAAACTTTCTTTTGTTTCCAAATAAGCAGTTGATTTTAGTAAGTTTTGAACTTGATTTCTTTGCTCGTAATTACTGTATACAACGTCTTGCGGACTCGTTACATTCAATGAATACCATGTTCCGGCAAATAAACTTTCGGAGTTGCCGCCATACTTAATGTAATGCACCGAACTACTTTGCGTTAATGTTTTAATACCCGATAAAAGCACCTCACCAGTAGTAGCCGAAACCATTTTGTATTCAAAAGACATAGTCACTTGGCGGTTACCCTGAAATTCGTTGTAAGTGACTTTTTTGTAGTTCGTTTCAAAATACGGTTGATTGGTTTGCGGATTAATTTTTTGAACTTTATAAGATTCAAAGCCTTTTACTGTTTTTGAACTTACTGGAGTATCAAAATACTTAACATCTAAAACAGATCCCATTACCACTGCCTTAGCGCCAATTAGATTACCTGCATTAACGGCTGTAGTGGCTTCAACCGCTCCTGTCATAGACAACTTTTGTTCTTTCAACAACAAATCTAAATGCTGCCTGTCTATCACTTTTAAAAAAGGCCCTTTACTGCCAATTACAGTATTGATTATTCTTGAAGACAACTGCTCGGCAGCTGCAACTTCTGAGGTATAATTGTTGAACTTCATAAAAGCCACTGTATATTGCGCTTGAGTTAAAGCCTCACTCATTTGTGCAGCTGCATCTTTATAACTAGCATCTTGATTGACTACATTTTGAAAAGCATAAAAAGCTGCGCGGTATTTTTCTCTCTTCATGGCATCTGCACCATTTCTATACAAAGGCTCAATGCGCGCATATTTTTTCAATTGCTCTACATCTTTATAATTAGGATCTAAGGAAGAAATTTCATTGAAAATACTTTCTGCACCTGAAAAATTTTCTTTTTCTAAAAGCGCATTCGCCTTGCGAAATCTGTCATCTAAATAATTTGATTTTGCTACTTCGTAATCCTCGGTATAATGCGCGGCTATAGATAATGAAACCTGGCCACCCCTCACTTTTTCTGCATACTTCTGCATCTCTAAATAAGTGTACACTACCACACCCCAATCTCCTCTATTGTTAGCCACAAAAAAAGTATCTTCCTTGATATCCATCACTTTATTGGCACATAATTTTAGCGCTGTTTTTGCTTCCACATAGTCGGGACGCTTGGCAATAGCTCTTAAAAAATAATCGGTCGCTTCGTTGTACATACCCACTTTATAAAGCTCACTTCCCTTTTTGGTTAAGGATTTCGGACTATTACAAGCAATAATTATCAACAATAAGAAGATGGTAAAATATGAGTAGGGTTTTTTCATTGCAAAAGATTAAATCATAATTTCAGTGCCGTGAATTAACAAATATTGTTCCACTTGAGCAAGGCTATTAAGATAAAACTTTTTCGGAAATCACTTATCATCTCTGTTGGCTTGGCCTTACTGACTGTCATCACGCATTCGTGCAACGAAGAAACAAGCGAAGAAGTCATCAAAAAAGGAAATGAAGTTATCGTTGACATACCAAGTCGCGAGTATATTCCTGTAGATTCTGAATTGGTTAAAAAAATAGAAGCTTTTTTTCAAAATCATTACGACGAGACTTTCTTTAGCGGCACCGTGCTGGTGGCTAAAGACGACAATATTTACTACCAAGCTTGCCACGGATTGGGTAATTACAGAAGTAAATCAGACAGCATTTGCCTTCGTTCCAACTTTCAATTAGCCTCTGCCACCAAGCCTTTCACTTCTTACGCTATCTTAAGACAAATATATTTGGGCAAGTTAAAATTAACCGATAGTGTACACAACATTCTTCCCGACTTCAAATACAAAGGCATCACTGTGGAAATGTTGTTGTCTCATTTTTCAGGCTTACCCAATTACATGTATTTAACCGATGAATACTGGGGTTGGGATAAGGGAAGCATATCTAACAACGATGTATTACAACTTTTTAACCAACACAACCCTAGCGGCGGCAGACCCAATGCTCATTTCTATTACAACAACACCAACTATTTGGTATTGGCATCTATCATAGAAAAACTCACAGGAATGAGCTACGACAAGTACATGAAAGATTCAATTTTTACTCCGCTAGGAATGAACAACACATGTATCTTTCACAACGAAAGTAGAGATCAATTGAAAGACGCTACTTTCGGTCATTTGGGAGATTTAAGACCCATCTATTTCGATTACCTTGATGGCGTTATGGGCGACAAAGGTGTATTCTCTAACATTTATGATTTACTAAAATTTGATCAAGCTTTGTACGATTGTAAATTGGTGCCTTGTAATTTACTTGAAGAAGCATGGAAACCAAGAACAGACAGTTTAGAAACAGCGGGCGGTGCCTACGGATTAGGATGGAGATTGCGCAACAGCAAAAACGTAGGTAAAGTAATTTTTCATAGCGGATGGTGGAAAGGCTACCGCAGCTTATTCATTAGAGTGCCGCAAGTTCACGGAACTATCATCATACTCACCAACACCGTTCGAGGACGATTCTTTAAAGTAGATGACCTCGTAAATTTATTTGCCAAATAATTCGCTATTCTGCTGTTTTTCAATAAATTTAGGGCTTAGGCTTTAAATTATGTTAGAACAAGAAAACTCTCCCTCAAGACAAAATCTTATTGCTCAATTGCAAGAATTGGTAAAAACCGAACAGCAAATTGGGAAAGCTATTCAGCATAAAAAAGAAATAATGGAAGCTTGGACCAAGCTGAGCGACGATGGTTCTGCGCAAAACAAACATCTCGCGCATCAATTTTTTAAATTGATTGAAGATTTTAATTACAATATTAATATTTATAAAGCGATACAAGACCACGACTTAAAACGCAATCAGCAGCTCAAAGAAGAACTCTTGAAAAAGCTCGAGGAACTGAGCGCTAAGAATGATCGTGTTGGTGACACCTTTAAAGAACTGCAAAAGCAATGGTTTGATGTGGGTCCGGTTAAAAAAGAATTGCGCGATCATTTTTGGCTACAATTCAAAAACCTCTCTCAAATCATTATCGATAAATTGGCCCAAATTAAAGGACAATCGAAAGCTAAAGAAGAAGAAAATGCAGTAGCCAAAGAACAAATCATAGCTTTTCTTGAAAACATTTTAAGTGAACCTATTACCAAAGAAAAACAATGGCGCAGCACAACAGATGTTGTAATTGCTAAACAAGCCGAATGGAAGGAAATTGGACATGTTCCTAAAGAAAAATCGAATGCATTATGGCATAGGTATCGTGCTACTTGCGACAATTTCTTTAAAGAAAAAGCAGTTTTTTACGATGCACTAAAAGAAGGATTTCAACAACATAAAAAAGAAAAATTAGCATTGTGTGATGCCGCACAAAGTTGCATTGATGATGAAGCAAAAAGCAACGAAGACAAGTCCATAACGCTAACCAAACTGCAAAGAAAATGGAGGGAATTAGGACAAGCGCATCCTAGAGATGAACAAAAATTATGGACCAAATTTCACAACATTTGCAATTCATTCTTCAACGGCATTAAACAGCAAAAAGAAGAAGAAAAAGCCAACAATCTGGCGGTACTAGATAACAAAAAAGAAATGCTGAATAATGTAGACAAACTCAATACAAAAGAAGATCTTATCGCTCAGCTTAAACAGTGGTACTTAAGTGATAACATAAGAACACCTCACGACATCAACAATCATTTCTTTGAAAAAATGAATAGCGCATTGAGCAAAATTATGTTAAGCAAAGATGAAATTGAAGTTTTAAAATTCAACACCAAACTAGAAGCTTATCATGAATTAAAAATCGATGATTTGTTTAGTGGAGAAATAAACCTAATTCGAGAAAAAATAAAAACCCTTGAAGACGACAAAATAAAATTCGAAAACAATCTAGGCTTCTTTAAACATGCCAAAAACGACAACCCAATGATAGTTGAATTGCGCGAAAAAGTAACGCAAATGACGGCCGATATTGATTTGTATAAGAAGAAATTACAAGCCGTTAAAAAAGCTATGAAATACGATGCTTAAATCTGCATAACTTCACTATATTCGCCTCATGAAAAAAGCAATTTACTTTCTACTCTTTATCCTTAGCTTTAATGCAAATGCACAAGATTTTCTAGGATATTTAAACAGCAACTACGCAGGTGTAAATGGCATTGATCTTCAACCTGCTTCCATTGTAGATAATCGTTACAAACTAGATATACTTTTACTAGCCAATAACAGCTGTTTTCAAAACAATTTCTTCCATCTAAAACAAGGTTTCATGCAAGCCCCGTTAAAAGATATTAGAACAGATTATTTGGGCTACGACAAAGAAAAAATGGCTACGTCATTCATACTTTCCAATCAGATTCAAGGGCCTTCTTTTATGTTTACCATCAACGAAAAGAATTCTATCGCATTTAATTCAAAAGCCCGTTTAATATTGAACATGGACAATGTCTCCACCGAATTTTTGCGACAACTGCATCACAATTACGATGTGCCAGAATTGTGGGGAAAATCTTTTTTACAAAATGGCTTTAACTTGCAAGGAATGGCTTGGGGTGAGTTTGGACTTACCTACGGAAGAGAAGTTTACAAAACCAAACATCATTATTTTAAATCGGCCATTAGAGTTAAAATGTTACAAGGCTATGGAGCTTTCCATTTAAACTCGCCAGCATCAACCATCAAAATTGAAAATGATTCTACACTTACCATTTCAAACAGCGACATACTTTCTTATGGCCACTCGGCAAATTTTGATGATGGCAAAGTTTACTTTAATCCTTTCGACCCTAACGCCACAATAGGCTGGGGTGGCGACTTCGGCGTGGTATACGAATGGAGACCTCGCTCAGAAAAACACACCTATGAAATGGATGGCGAGCGCAAATCGGCGCGTGATGAAAATAAATACAAATTAAAAGTAGGCTTTTCATTGCTTGATTTGGGGGCCATAAGATTTAAACGTGGTAGCCACACCAAAGACTTTAACCCCAATATTTCGCATTGGGATGTAAAAGATATTGACCCTACCGACCTTGTTGCCTTCGATAGCACAGTGAATGCGAATTTCCCTCCACTGCCCTCTGAGCCCACTTATAATGTAAATTTACCAACTGCACTTTCTGTTCAAGTTGATTACAACATTTGGAAAAACTTCTACATTAACGCCACTGCTTTCCAGGCCATAAAATTTAACTCTAAGGCCACCAAAATTCACGAAATAAGCAACTACTCCATCACTCCTCGCTGGGATTACAAATGGTTTGGCGTTTACGTTCCAGTAAGTTTCAATGAAATGGGCACTTTTAGAGTGGGCGCTAGTGCTATGTTCGGTCCGTTCTTCTTTGGAACAAACAACCTCGGACCACTTTACCAAGCAGAAATGAAAGGTGTAGATTTCTTTGTGGGCATTAAAGTTTCGTCTTTACATCACAAAGAATCAGATTCTGATGAAGATAAGGTTTCCAATAAAAACGATGATTGTGAAGACATTGCAGGTCTTTGGAAGTTTAAAGGTTGTCCGGATACCGACGGAGACAGCATTCCTGATAAAGACGACGCCTGCCCTAAAATACCTGGTTTAAAAGAATTCAAAGGCTGTCCAGATACCGATAAAGATGGCATAGAAGACATGAAAGATGATTGTGTAGAAATACCAGGATTAAAAGAATTCAATGGATGCCCTGATACCGACGGTGATAAAATCATCGACAAAAATGATTCTTGCGCAACAGTAAAAGGATTAGCGATTTACAACGGCTGTCCAGATTCTGATGGAGATTCTATCATCGACTCAAAAGATGCTTGTCCAACGTTAGCCGGCCCGCGAATCAACAATGGTTGTCCAGATACAGATGGTGATGGAATTCTCGACAATGAAGACGATTGCATCACTATTAAAGGATTGAGAGAAAATCGTGGTTGCCCAGAAAAAGATGAAGATGGAGATGGTGTAATTGACAAGATAGACGACTGCCCTAAAACCGCTGGTCCGGCAGAGAACAAAGGCTGTCCGGTGTTACAAAAAGAAGAAGTTGAAATTTTAAAACTAGCTTTTTCTAACCTAGAATTTGAAACAGGAAAAGCTATTATTAAAAATGAATCTTTTGCTTCGCTCGATACTTTAGCTGCTTTGCTGGTTAAGAAATCTACATGGAAATTAAAGCTGGCCGGACATACAGACAACGTTGGCGACAAAGCTAAAAACATGAAATTGTCGAAAGACAGAACAGAAGCAGTTGCAAAATACTTGGCATCGAAAGGAGTAAGCGTGAGCAACTTGATTGTAGAATATTTTGGTCCGAACAAACCTATTGCGAGCAATAAAACGCCAGAAGGTCGCCAAAAAAACCGTCGTGTTGAGATGAATATTATTTTCGAGTAATGAAGAAAATAATATTCTTCTTTCTCCTAATAAATTGTGGTGTGTTTGCGCAAACCCTCGATTCTACCATTTTTAAAACAGCTCCTTCTTTTAGCGGACAAGTAGCTGTTATGAGGGGAGATTCGTTGATTTTTGCTGGTTCTTGCGGATGGATGAATTATCCAATGCAGCAAAAAATGAATAACAATGTCATGATAGAAATTGGCGAATTAAGCTCACAATTTACTCGAGAAGCTTTCCAGGAATTAATTGATAAAAATACAATTAGTGTAAATGACGCTGTTGCAAAACACATCGCAGGTTTTCCTTATGCAAACATTGATATTAAAGATTTATTGAACCATACTTCTGGCCTCCCCTCCAACTATATCAAACTTTTTCACCGAAATATTTTCAACGATGAAAACATTAAAGTGAAAGACAAATTAACCATCACCAACAAAAGTATTATCGACGTGTTGGTGAAATTTAAACCTGCACTAGAATTTGTTCCTGGTGAAAAAATTGCTTTATGCAACACCAACGACATTCTGTTGGCTTATTTGCTCGAAGTATTTTACTTCAAAAGCTACGATGAAATCATTAATGAAATGATTACAAAGAAATATCCGAAACTCAACATTATTGCTTGTAGCGATTGGAGAAATGTACCCTTAATAAATAGAGCTTCTGGACAATTAAAAAACGACAGCCTCCACTACTCCATTCAAGAAACTTTGCACGATATGGGCTTTAAATATGATGATGCTACCTTGGGCCACCATCATATTTATGCTACAGCAGAAAGTTTAGTGAAATATTTTCATCTCCACAGAACTTACGAAAAACACTTAGCCTCCTTTGAATTGAAGGGACATGAGCCAGGTTTTAATTCTAAATTATACCGTACTTGGGGAGAAACTATTGTTGTGCTTTCCAATACAACAGATGACAATGATGTTAACGCAATTACCGCTGCTTTAGCGCACAAATAAGGCTTTTCTTTTACTGATTAGTTTAACAATTCAACTCACCAACACGTCAATGTTTATAATCATTATTTAATTGCCTACTTTTTAGCATTAAATCGCCTTATTTTTAATACATGAAATTCTCAAAAGACAACTTAAAGCCATGGATGAAAAACAAATACTTCATCATTTCTTTATCATTCGCTTTGTGGCTGTGTTTCTTCGATCAAAACAATTTGTTTTTTCACCACGATTTAAGTGTGCAACAAGAAGAATTGGAAATTAAAAAAGACCATTACACCAAAGAAATTGAACACAGCAAAGAATTTTTAAGTAAATTAAACGACAGTGTTTACATTGAAAGATATGCCCGTGAGAATTATCGCATGAAAAAAGACGACGAAGATGTATTTGTGGTTATAGAAAAATAAATTATGCTACTTCAGCAATGCCAATACGAAGAGAAAGGCTTAAGCCTCAGCAAACAAGTGGCGCTGATACTGGCCGAATTAAGCAGCATTCTCAAAAAAAACAACGAAGAAATTCTCAATCAAATAGAAATTAAGGTAAGTGTTGGCATTCAAATTTTACCCGAAATAGCAAAGCTCAATGCCTTACAATTGCTTTGCGAAAACTTGGTGAAATGCTACTTTCCAAATCATCACGCTCTCCCCTCACTTTCGGGGCAAACCACAAGTAGATATTACACTTCGGCCGAACCCGAGCTGAATCTAATTCGTCAGAGTTTACAATGTTTCATTTTTGAAGTCGCCAACATCAAAAACATTGAAGTGCTTTCTTTCGACAATCAAGAAAAATCAAAAAGAATATCGCAAAACATCATTGCTTTGCTCGAAGAAGAAGCAAAATTTAAAACCATTAAAAATTCTTTTGTTGGGGCTGAATACATTGAAAAAATGAGCGATGCAATAGCACAACAAAGCTGGACTCTCTTTCAAGAAATAGAAAACAAAGGAGGCTTTGAAGCATTTGTGAATTCAGGTGAAGTAGAGCTTTGGATTGCCGAAGACAACGCAAAAGAAATAGCACTTTACAAAGAGAAAAAGAAAACTTTGGTGGGCGCAAACAAATACATCACAAAAGAAAACGGGAAACAATATTTTATTGAAAAAGAACTATGATGCCCGATTTCAACAACATATCGTATCGCCAATTTATCGCTCCTAAAAAAGAAGATAAAATTGCTTTACCAGCAGCAGGAGAAGTTGATTATTTGCGCGGACCCTATGCTACCATGTATACGCAGCGTCCTTGGACCATTCGACAGTACGCTGGTTTTTCAACAGCAGAAGCATCTAATGAATTTTACAAAAAGAATCTCGCGGCCGGACAAAAAGGTTTATCTGTGGCTTTCGATTTACCGACACATAGAGGTTACGATAGCGACCACGAGCGCGTACCTGGAGATGTAGGAATGGCGGGAGTTGCCATAGATTCTGTAGAAGACATGAAAATCTTATTTAAGGATATTCCTTTGCAAGATGTTTCTGTTTCAATGACGATGAATGGCGCTGTTTTGCCTATCATGGCCTTTTACATCGTTGCTGCAGAAGAACAAGGCATTAGCACTCAACAATTACAAGGCACCATTCAAAATGATATTCTCAAAGAATTCATGGTGCGCAATACGTTCATCTATCCTCCGCTTCCATCTATGCGCATTGTAAAAGATATTTTTCAATACAGCGCTGCCAACATGCCTAAGTTCAATTCCATAAGTATTTCGGGCTACCACATGCAAG
>Ga0102915_1000336_pt1 | contig 14495 bp, 13 predicted proteins | sample Colrivmet1561A02_FD_78199 | JGI IMG/M metagenome (GOLD analysis project Ga0102915, IMG submission 78199) | Estuarine microbial communities from the Columbia River estuary - metaG 1561A-02 | ecosystem: Environmental > Aquatic > Marine > Intertidal zone > Estuary | place: USA: Columbia River...
CGCGTCAACCCGGAGCACGCCGAGGTCGACGTCGAGCTGTACAACCCCTGCGCCGCCGGCTCCCGCCTCGGCACCCTCCGCTCTGAGATCAAGTCGGCCGCCGACCTCGACGGCCTCGAGGGGCTCCACTTCCACACGATGTGCCAGCAGGGCTCGGACGTCCTCGAGCGCACGGTCGCGGCCTTCGAAGCGAAGTTCGGCGAGTTCATCCCGCAACTGAAGTGGGTCAACTTCGGCGGCGGCCACCACATCACCCGCGAGGGCTACGACCTCGACCGCCTCGTCCGCATCATCACAGGATTCCGCCAGCGCTGGGGCCAGCATATCCAGGTCTACCTAGAGCCAGGTGAAGCCATCGGTATCGGCACCGGTGTCCTGGTGGGCACCGTCCTCGACTTGGTCCATAACGGGATGGACATCGCCATCATCGACATCTCGGCGACCAACCACATGCCGGACACCTTGGAGATGCCCTACCGCGCCGACATCATGGACGCCGACCTCCCGGGCAAGCTGCCCCACACCTACCGCCTCGGCAGCGTGACCTGCCTGGCTGGCGACGTCATCGGAGACTACTCCTTCCCTTCCCCGCTTAAAATCGGCCAGCGCCTCGTCTTCATGGACATGTCGCACTACACGTTCGTCAAGAATACGACGTTCAACGGCGTGCCCCTCCCGGCGATCGCCAGCTTTGACCCCGCCTCAGGCCAGACTCAGGTTGTGCGCCGCTTCGGCTACGCGGACTACAAGAACCGCCTTTCCTAACTGGGCGGGTAGGCTCTTGACCCGACAGACGGGTCTGACAAGGTTGCGTCCAATCAATCATGAAGACCCGCGAAATTATTCTCATCCTTATCGCAGCCGCTTTCGGCGCCGTGGCCATCGTCACCTGGAGCGGGGAAGAAGCCGCCAACGAGCGCGCCGCCCTGATCCGCAAGGAAGCCGACGCCGCCCGCGTGAAGAGCGTCGCCGACATCAAGGACCTCAATGACAAGGCCGCTAAGGCTGACGCCGCCGCCAAGAAGGCCGCCGAAGAATCCGGCACGAAGGCCGCCGCCCTCCTCGCCCAGACCAAGACTGACGCCGATAAGGCCGTTAAACAGGCAATCGACGACCTCGCCAAGGCCAAGGACGACGCCGCCAAGGCCGCCGTGAAGGCTGCCGAGCTTGAAAAGGCTAAGGCCGACGCCGCCAACCGCATCAACGAACTCACCGCCGAACTCGCCCGCCTCCGTGACGGCTCCGAACTGAAGGAAGCGATCGCCAAGCAGAAGAAGGCCGAAGCTGACCTCGAAGCCGCTTCCACGGCCCTCCGCGAGGCCAACGCTAAGGCCGCCACCGCCACCGCCCGCGTGGCCGAACTTGAAGAAGAAAATCGCCGCCTCCGTGAGCAGACCAAGGGCACCGACAACGTGTCGCCCAACTACCGCGCTCTCTGAGCTCGGCCTGAGCCGACCGATCAGCCCGACCACCCGGTCGGGCTTTTTCGTGCCTAGGCGAAGAGGCTCCATAGCTTAGTGAGCAGGGCCGGCGGCCCTTCGGATGCAGACCATACCCCCACAGGCGCCCGGCCTGCCGGCCTGCCTGACGCAGGTTGCACTCGATGCCACCCTGGCCCAACTGGCCCTCGGCATCGCGTCCGCAGACTGACCTGCTACTGGCTTGGTAGCAGATCATCCTCTGGCCCTCCGCACGTCCACCCAGGTGCCTGCAATCGCTTGGAGCTACCTAACCCCCGCACACCTTGGCCCTAGGCAGTGCGTTAGGCGCGGGTGACGAGATCCAACATCGCAACCACGGACACGAAACAGCCCGGACCATATGACCCGGGCTGGTCGACGATTCCGCCAAACAAAGAGGGCCGGCATCCCTGCCGGCCCTCGTGCTATGAAGCCTAAATCCTAGGATTTAGAACAGAACCTGAGCCTGGAGGCGGAAGATATCCGCATCAGCCTTACCGGTGCCACCAACACCACCACCAAGGGTCGTCAGACCCGAAGCCTTGGCGTTTTCGTAGCCGAACATGATCTTCGCGTTGTGGTCCACGAAGTAGTAGTTCACGCCGACGTAGACGCTGTCGAACTTGTTGTAGATGTTAGTCGTGATGTTGGCAGCGTCGCGGTAGAGACCACCGAAGGTCGCACCCTGGCCATCGGTGTCGAGCTGCGAGTAGCGGACGACGCCTTCGACCTGGTCGGTGAACTTATAGGCGGCGAGGATCGTGTAACCTTCGGGCTTGCGCTCGACAGCGTTCGGGGTGCTGCCGGGGACGGCTTCGTTGGTCGTGCTGATGTATTCAGCCTGGACGATTAGCTTGTCGAACTGGGACTTGATGTACGGGTTGAAGCCCGAGATCGTGGCGTTGTTGACTCCGGCGCCGAGACCAGTGCCGGCAGCATTGCGAGCATCGCGCTGGGTGCCGTAGTTGAGGCCGAGGGAGTGCTTATTCGTGTCGCTGATCTTGTAGGTGTAGATCAGGTTGGCGAAGACGCCGATGTCGTTACCCGAGTTGTTGGCCTGGCCCTGAGCGGCGTTGGCGACGGAGGCACCGTATTCGAGGGTCTGAGCGGCGTCCAAGACGGCCTTGTTGGCGTAGTGCAGGCCGGTGTGGCGAGCGCCGAAGCCGAGGCGACCCTGGGAGGAGCTGCTAACACCTTCGTTCCAGAAGCGGTTCGAAGCGGAGCGCTCGATGGTCAGGAGCTTGGAGGAAGAGGTGTTCTCTTCGAGACCCCACTGAACCTTCTGGTAACCAAGAACGAAGGTGCCGTAAGGGCTGTCAGCGGTGAAGATCGCCTTATCGAGGGTGTTGTCCGCGAAGTTGTTGACGAGTTCAGCGGAGATGCCTTCGCCCATGTCAGCCTTGAAGCCGAGGTAGAGACGACGCATGAAGCCGTTGTTGAGGTCGAGGGCCTTGGTTTCGACACCAGCATTGCTGGTGGTCGTACCGCCGATGGACTCATACTGAGTCTGAACGCGACCCGCGAAGGTCAGGCGCTTGATAGCGTCTTCCTTGACGAAGATCTTGTTGAGGCCGGAGGCCGTACGAGCCTTAGCGGCTTCGTCCAGGGTCTTCGCGCGCTCTTCAGCGGTGATCAGGCCCTTCTTCACGAGAAGATCGAGCGTGGCTTTATCTTGGGCGAAAGCCGAGACCGACGTAATGGCGGCAGCGGCGATCAGCATGGACTTGAGGGTGCTATTCATAGGTTGTGGTGCGGTTATGCGAGCGGACTATCTCATCCTATTGTTACAGGATGAAGGCGAACGGGTGAAGAACCTGCCGTAAAGCAGGCAGGCTTAAACGGGCAAAAGCTTAGAAAAGCTCACTTAACCCCGCAAAAACCTCAGGAAATAAGGGGTTCCACGGTAATTCCGCCCGAATCCGCTCGGTCAAAACAATGCGATTCGGCTGGGTTCGCCCTCCTTTAGCCACCCTGGGACCCGCCGGGGCGGTCGAATCGAACACGGGGGAAGCCTGGCCGAGACGCGTCGCGATCCATTTCGCGAGCGCTTCTTTTGTCACGGGCTTCCCATCACCCACATTATAAACACGTGCACCAGCGGGTCCACCGATGATCGCGGCGAGAATCGATGAAGCCGCATCATCGCGATGCAGATAGTTGATGAAGTGATCCACGCGACCGCCGATGACATTATCACCGCGGCGCAATTGATCGACGAGGTGATGACGCCCGGGACCATAGAGTCCGCCGAAGCGCAATACGCGCGCCTTCGCGAAACCCGAAGTCAGCACGGCCTGCTCTCCACCGAGGATCGCATCCGCCGTCGGCGCACCACCGACGGGAGAGGACTCGTCGACCTTTCCTCCATCATCCTGTCGATACACGCCCGTGGAGCTGGTGAAAATAAAGCAGTGCGCACCGACGTCGCGAGCCCACGCGAGCGCGCGCTTCACGCCAACGTCGTAAGCTAGGGCATAAGCCTCAGGTCCGCCGCCACCGGTGCTGGCCGCATACACGACTGCATCGAACTGCTTCGGCAATGCCGACCAATCGCCAGCCTGGATATCGAACGCCTCGGCGGCGATACCTTCGGCGTGTAACTTATCGCGCGAGGCTTCCGAACGGACGATGCCGAGCACATCATGTCCAACCGCGCGGGCCTGGCGGGCAAACTCAGTGCCGACATAGCCGCAACCGAGCACCGCAATCTTCAGCGACGTACTCACTTGGGCAGGAAGGTGGCGACCCACTCGGCGGGAGTGGAACCAGACTGCGCGGAAAGCAAGCGGAGGAGTTCAGCGGCGTCGGCGTCGGCTTGGGCGCGCGGGCCCGGTGCTTCGACACACTCACGCAGGCGGGCAGCCAAGGGCGCGGGCTCACAAGCACCCTGCAAGTATTCAGGCCAAGCCTGTCGCTTAAGGAGGATGTTCGCGATACCGAGATTATCGACGCGGCCAGCAATCAAGCGACGGCCGACAATCCAGGTGAGCGGGTTGGCGCGATACACGACCGCGCCAGGAATGCCCGCGAGGGCGACGGTCAGGGACATGGTGCCAGAACTGACGAGCGCGGCGCAACCGGCGGCCGGTCCTTCGGAGACGGGGCGAAGGTCGATGCCCTTCGCCTGGTCGCCGTATTCAGCCAGCAGGCGATAAAGCTCCGCATGCACTTCGCCACCGGTGTGGAGGACCAGCGCGCGTCGCTTAGGGTGATCTTTACGGAAAAGCGCGAAGGCCTCGACCAGGGCGGGAAAGATTTTGCGGACAGGCTTCGGGCGGCTGCCCGGCAGGAGCAGCACGGGGCCCTCGGGGTCATACGTCAATCCAGGCTGATGGTCGGACTCGGCGAAGGGATGGCCGACGAATCGCGCGTCCAGTTTGGTGTCGGCATAGCAGGCCGGCTCGAACGGGAAGATCGTGCCGACGCCGTCCAAGTCGCGGGCCATGGTGAAGCGGCGCTTGGGCTTCCAGGCCCACAGTTGGGGGCTGACGTATTGAATGACGGCGGTCTCACCGAAACCCGCGCGCGATAGGCCCGCTTTGCGGAGCTCGTTCGCGAGACGGAGATTAAGGCCGGGGTAATCGACGAGGACGACGACCTTGGGCTTCCACTGCGTGGTCCAGGTAACCATGCGCGCAAAGAGCTTTCGGTAGAATGGATACGCGGAAAGGATCTCCACGATGCCCACGGCGGAGAACGTGGTCATATCCATCAGCAGCTGGGCGCCGGCAGTGCGTAACTCCGGCCCACCAAAGGCGGCGATACGTAGACCCGGGCGGGCCTTGAGCAGTTCCGCGACGACTTTGGCGGCGTGCTGGTCGCCCGAGTGCTCCCCGGCCACCACGAGCACGTCGACCTCGCCCGCACGGGGCCGGTCGAAGTGCGCCGGGATGGTCGGGAACGCGCTCATTTGCGCGCCATGCCCGCGCGGATCTGTTCGGTGATTTTGATGGCGACTTCCAATGCGGTGCGCCCGAGCTCGCCGCTGACTTTCGGGCTCTTGCGGTCGCGGACGCACGCGGTGAATGAAGCGAGTTCGATGGCGAGGGGCTCACCCTTCTCGATCGGGATCTCTTCCTTAGCGAAGCCACCCTCGGCGGTCGGATCGACGCGCACGGTGTGGCCCTTCTGGCCCATGAAATCGATGGAGAGGTAACCACCGGTCTGGAAGACGCGGATTTCGCGGTTCTTCTTTAAGGAGACGCGGCTGGAGCTCAGATTGGCGACGCAGCCGTTCTTAAAGGCGATGCGGGCATTGGCGATGTCCTCGGTCTTGGTGACGACCGACACCCCAACGGCGTCAATCCGCTCGACCGGCGAGTTGGCCAGCTGCAGGACGATGCCGATGTCGTGGATCATCAGATCCAGCACGACGCCGACCTCGGTGCCACGCGGGGTGAACGGCGCGAGGCGCTCGGCGGTGATGTAGCGGGCATCAGTGACGGCCTTCTCGAGGTACGACATCACCGGGTTGTAATGTTCGATATGACCGACCTGAACGATGCGGTCAGCTTTGGCGGCGGCCTCCAGGATCTGGGAAGCCTCCTCGAGGGTGACGCAGATGGGCTTCTCGATCAGCAGGTGCACGCCCTTGGCGAGCAACGGGAGCGCGACGGCGGCGTGGTGGTTGGTCGGGACCACGACACTGACGGCGTCGCATCCGGCGGCCATCTCGTCGAGCGTAGCGAACCGATGACAGTTATGCTTGGCGCAGATTTCGGCCGCACGGGCGTCATTAGGTTCGAAGATACCGGCGAGTTCGGCGCCAGGCAGGGTCGAGTAGATGCGGGCGTGGTGCTGGCCGAGCGAACCCGTGCCGGCCACCCCGCAGCGGATGCGCGTAGCGGTCATGACCCCCAGACTCCCTCGGGCGACGGCTTCCTTCAATCCGAAAACCCGGCTCGCCGCAGAGGGCTAGCCTAGCGACGCCAAGACACACGTGCCACCGTCAACCTCTAAAAGACTCGGCGGCGCGGACTCCCTTGTTGCCGTGGCCCTCTCATTGTCGGTAGAAAATGCTCATGACGCACGAAGCGGAGCTGGCGACCTTGGAGCGCCTCCTCGACGACCCCTCCCCGGTCGTCCGCCTCGCCGTGCTTAGTAAGATCAAGGCCGCCGGACTACCGGGCGTGCTCTGGCTCGAAACGCTGACGAAAGACGAAGCCCTCGCCGCCCACGCCCGCCTGTTACTCGCCGACCTGCGCACTCCGGAAGCAGCAGCACACGCCTTCCTCACCCATATCCGCGACCCGCACTGCGACTTGGAAGAAGCCTGCCTCCTACTTGAACGTGCCACCGACCCGTCGTTGGCCGATGACGCCTACTCCACCGAGCTCGACCGCTTGGCCGAACGTACGCGCGAACTCATCGCCGAACCGCTCGACGTCCGTGCGAAGTGCCGACTGCTCTGTCGCGTGATCTTCGGCGAAGAAGGCTATCGTGGCGCTCAGGAAAGTTTTGCCGTGCCGTCCTCTTCCCTGCTCTCGCAGGTCATCCATAGTCGCCGCGGTATCCCGATCTCGCTTTGCTTGATCTTCCTGCTCGTCGCTCGCCGCCTCGGCCTGCCCGTCGAGCCCGTCGGACTGCCCGGCCGCTTCATGGTCGGCATTTTCCGTGGGCGCGAACCGCTCTACCTCGACTGCTACGAAGGCGGCGCCTTCCGCACCCGCGCCGAAGTACAGTTGCTGCTGCTTGATAACCAGCTGCCAGCGGACGAAGCGTTCCTCTTGCCCGTGACCACGCATCAGACGCTCGCACGTTGCTGCCGTAACCTCGTGTCGCAGTTCGAAGCCCAAGGCGACGACCGCAGCAGCCGCCTGTTCCTCACCTTCGTCCACGCCCTGGAAAAGACCAATGAGCGCGCCTGAAACCCTCACGCTCGCGTCCCTGCGGACGACCGAGTTCGCACCCGGCCAGCTCGGCGTGCTCGGTGACCCGATTGCGCACTCGCTCAGCCCGGCGATGCACAATGCCGCCATCGCGACGCTGCTTCCGACGAACCCACGCCTTGCCGGCGTGCGCTACCATCGCCTGCACATCACCGCGGAAGAACTTCCCGAAGCGCTGGCCTTGTTGCACGCCAAAGGTTTCGCCGGCGTGAACCTCACAGTCCCGCACAAGATCCAGGCGCTCTCGCTCGCTGAATCGCTCTCGCCCGAAGCCCGGCGGGCCGAGTCCGTCAACACGCTCATCCGCACCGCGACCGGCTGGACCGGAGATACCACCGACGGCCAAGGCTTCCTTGAAGCGCTGCGTGAACGTACTGGGAAAACGACCAAGGGCCGCCCGGTGATTCTCCTCGGCTCCGGTGGTGCCGCCCGCGCCGTCGCTGCAGCCTGCCTCGCCGACGGCTGCTCCGCGCTGTATCTGCACAACCGCGATGTCGCTAAGGCCGCCGCCCTCGCGTCCGCGCTCGCCGATCCTCGCGTCCAGACCGCCGGCCTGACCGAGATCAAGGCTACCCCTGATGCCGTCATCGTTAACTGCACGACGCTCGGCCTGAAGCCGACTGACGCCTCCCCCTTCCCTTCCGAGCTGCTCGCCGACGGACAATTCGTCTTCGACACCACGTACGGCAGCGAAGCCTCACGGCTGCTTAAGGATGCCAGCGAATATTGCGTCGCCCACTGCGATGGCCGTTCGATGCTGCGTTGGCAAGGAGCGCTCGCCTTCCGGCTCTGGAATGGCATGCTTCCTCCTGAAGCCCCGATGCGCGCCGCGCTCGGCGAAACCGCTCCCTGAACCCATGACGCTCGTCGACCTACAGAACTTCGCCAAGCTCAACCCGGGGCTGGCCGCCCTGACCGCCGGCGCGTTCGGTGCCTGCGTCGGTAGCTTCCTCAACGTCTGCATCCATCGTCTGCCCAAGGGAGAATCCATCGTCACCCCCGGCTCACACTGCGCCTGCGGCCAGCCGATTCCCTTCTGGTATAACATCCCTCTCTTCGGCTGGCTCTTCCTGCGTGGCCGCGCCCATTGCTGCGACGCGCGCATCTCCGTCCGCTACCCACTCGTCGAACTCACCACCGCCCTGCTCTTCCTCGCAGCCTGGACGTTCCTCCCTCCGGCTAAAGCCGCGGTGGCCTGCATTTACCTTCCGCTGCTTGTGCTCCTCGCCGGCTGCGACCTGGACGACATGATGGTCCCCGACGCCCCGAACTTCGCACTGGTCGGCACGGGCATCATCCTCGCGATGCTGATCCCATCGATTCATGGCGAGACCCTGCATTCGATCGAAGCCGTGAATCGCTTCCGGGCGTTGATCGATGCCTTGCTCGGCGTCGCCGTCGGTACGGCGTTGGTCTGGTGGATCCGAACCATCGGCAGCGTCATGGCCGGCCGCGAAGCCATGGGGGAAGCCGATATCATCCTTTGCGCCGGGGTCGGCGCTTACTGCGGCTGGCAGGGTGCCGTTTTTTGTCTTTTCGGGGGGTCTGTCATCGGGGTCATCACGGCCCTCCCCGGCCTGATTCAGGCCAAAATAAAGGGGGAAGAGTATGCTGGAGTGGTGCCTTTCGTGCCCAGCATGGCCATCGCCGGGGCAGTCTGGTTCTTCCGAGGCCCCGAACTGGTCACCCTCTGGCGTGACTGGACGGCTTCGTGAATCATTCTGACTTGTCAGCCCCCTCCCCCCGTCCAATCATCGAACTCACCCCACTATGAAGCAGCTCGCTCTTGCTACCTTAATCGCTTCCGCCGCCCTCGTCGGTTGCACCACTTACGACACCCCTAACCATGGTCGCAATGTCTCGCTGGAGCCCGCCCACAACTTCCTTGGCCTCGTCAAGGTCGAGTCCGGCTCCTTTTCTCCGTCCGAAAAGGCAACCATCGGTGCCAACATGCGCGAGTTCAGCGCACGTCGCATCACCTCGGGAGACCGCATCACCCTGCTCTGGGGCGCCGTCACCCTGACCGACTACTAAACCGACAAGTAGCCCTTGCAGAAGCCCCGGATTCGGGGCTTCTTCATTTACAGGCCATGAACGACCCCGGAAGCAACGTCGCCCGCCATCTTCGGATCGCGGCTACCGACCGCCCGGGCGGTCTGGCGACAAAGTCACCAGTCGGCGTCAACCCGACGGGCGAAGTCCGCCACGAGGTCCGCACCTTCCGCCAACTCGACCAGGAGAGCGACTCGGCCGCCGGCTATTTTGCGGCCGCTGGTATCGCTGAGGGGGCACGAGTGCTCTTGGCCGTCCGGCCCGGCCACGACTTGATTGTCGGAATGTTCGGCCTGCTCAAACTGGGCGCCGTCCCGGTGGCCATCGACCCCGGCATGGGCTGGTCCGCCTTCCTCGACTGCGTCCGCCGCTCTCGCCCGACCGCCCTCGTCGGCATCCGCACGGCGTCCCTCCTGAGCCGACTGCCCTTCACGGCCTTCCGTTCACTTCGCCATCGCGTGACGGTCGGTGGCGGCGCTTGGCACGAGGCGCTTGCAACAACCGGCCAGCCGGCACGTCCGATTGCCCACGCCCACACCGACACGCTCGCCGCCATCCTCTTCACCTCTGGCTCAACCGGCGCACCGAAGGGCGTCTGCTACACGCACGGCATGTTCGACACGCAGATCGAACTGGTCCGCACGACTTACGCGATCCGCCCGGGCGAGACCGACATGGCGATGCTGCCGCTCTTCGCGCTCTTCAACCCCGCCCTCGGCACGACGACCGTCACGCCACTGCTCGACCCCTCCAAGCCGCTCGCGGCCGACCCCGCTCCGCTGGTGGCCGCCCTCATTGCCGAGAAAGTCACCTGCTCCTTCGGATCCCCGGCCATCTGGAGCAAGGTCGCGGATCACTGCGAAGCCCACGGAAGCAAACTGCCCGACCTCCGCCGCCTCCTGATCGCTGGTGCTCCTGTCTCCGGCGAGCTGCTCGCCAAGCTGCGCGTCGTCGCGCCAAACTGCGTGACCCACACCCCCTACGGCGCAACGGAATGCCTGCCGGTTACTACCATCACCGCCGATGAATTGCTCGGCGAGGCACGTCAGTTAGCCCTCCGCGGCCAAGGCACGTGCGTCGGCCGACCGGTCAGCGGGGTCGAGATCCGCGTGATCCGCGAGACGGACGGCCCGATTGTAACCTTGGCCGAAGCCCAGGCCTGCGCGCCAGGCGAAATCGGCGAAATCATCGCAACTGGCCCGAGCGTGACGCGCGAGTATGACGGCCTTCCTGAAGCGACGCGCCTCGCGAAGATTGCCGACGGCGCCCGCGTCTGGCACCGCATGGGCGACCTCGGCACGCTCGACGCCGAGGGACGGCTATTCTTCTTCGGACGGCGAGTGGAGAAAGTCCGAACCGTCGAAGGCGAACTGCCGACGGAATCGCTCGAGCCCGCCTTCCGCCAACATCCGCAGGTTTTCCGCTGCGCGCTCATCGGCTTGGGCGAAGCTCAACATCAGACCCCTGCCCTGGTAGTCGAACCTCGGGCTGGTCATTTCCCTGAGTCCGAAGCAGCCCGCGACCTCTTCATCGCTGAACTACGCGAGCTCGCCCGCATCAATCCCCAGGCCGATCGAGTGCAGCACATCGTCTTCCAGCGTGCCCTGCCCGTCGACGTTCGCCACAACGCCAAGATTCACCGTCTGCAACTCGCCAAAGAATGGACCAGCCGACTCGCCCGATGAATTCTCCTCTCGTCCTCGTCACTGGCGGCGCCGGCTTCCTCGGCCAGGCTGTCGTCCGCCGCTGCCTCGCCCGCGGCTACCGCGTCCGCGTGCTCGGCCGCACCCCGATGACCGGCGAACTCGCCGATAAGGTGGACTTCCTCCGTGGCGATATCGCCGACCGCACGACGGTCGATGCGGCGGTGAAAGACTGCGACTACGTCTTCCACGTCGCGGCCAAAGCCGGCGTCTGGGGCCCTTGGGAAGAATACGTTCGTATCAACATCGCCGGCACCTCGAACATCGTCGGTGCGTGCCTAGCCCAAGGCGTCCGCGCGCTCGTGCACACCAGCACACCAAGCGTCGTCTTCAACGGCGAGTCGTTCCGCGGCGCCGACGAGTCCCTGCCCTATGGCGACAACTGGCTCTGCGCCTACGCCGAGACCAAGGCCATCGCCGAAGAAGTCGCGCTCAAGGCTGCCTCGGAGCAGCTGAAGGTCTGCGCGCTCCGTCCGCACTTGATCTGGGGCCCGGGCGATAATCACCTCTTCCCGCGCGTCCTCGCCCGCGCCCGCGCCGGCAAACTCCGCATCGTCGGCAACGGCGAGAACCAGGTCGACGTCACGCACGTCGACACCGCAGCCGATGCGCACCTCGGTGCGCTCGATGCGCTCCTCGCCGGTCGCGCTAACGGAAAAGCCTACTTCCTCTCGCAAGGCGAGCCCGTGAAGCTCTGGGTCTTCATCAACCGCCTGCTCGTCGGCGCCGGCGAAAAGCCCATCACGAAGCGGATCAGCCAACGCGCGGCCTACTGGCTCGGCGCCCTGCTCGAAGGCGCTTGGACGCTCTTCCGCCTCAAAGGCGAACCGCCCATGACCCGCTTCGTCGCCGTCGAACTCGCCAAGGATCATTGGTTCGACGTCTCCGCCGCCCGCCGCGACCTTGGCCTGAAGCCAGCCGTCGAGACGTGGGCCGAGCTCGACCGCCTCGCGGCGACGCTGCGGTCGAAGTAACGCGTTCGCTTGCCCCGGTCCGTATTAACCCCATCCCTTTTTCCATGCCCGCCGACGGACTCCAGCCTGATAAGACTTTCCACGTGACCATCCGGACCTGGTTCGACCAGACCGACGGACTCGGGATCCTCCACCACTCGCACTATGTGCTCATGATGGAACGTGCACAGAAGGTCATGTTCATCGCCTTGATGGGCAAAGACACCATCGACCCCGCCGTAGCGCCCGATGTCTACGTGGTAGTCCGAGACATCGACTTGCACTACCTCGTCGCCATCCGCCCGGAGTGCGACGTGAAACTAGTTCTCAGCGTCCGCAAAGTCCGCGCCGCTGGTCTGACGGTGGACGTCGAGTTCTGGAGCCCGGATCACGCCACCCTTTACGCCAAGGCCTCCCGCACGATTTGTCGCATGGATGGCATCTCGCACCAGCCCTCCGCCTGGAGCGACGAGTTTCGTGCGAAGCATGAAGCCCTTATCAGGGCTTAAGAGGAGAGTGCTGAGTCGATGGCAGATGACGGATCGCTGAATCGAGGGCGGATGACTGAGTCGATGACAGATGGCAGAGGGAAGGGGCTGCGCCGATGAATGAACCCAGGCAGAAATTAACTTAGTCCGTCTGTCTTTATCGATTCAGCCCTCTGTCATCTGTCATCGACTCAGTCATCTACCCTGCGCGTAGCGCGGCACAAATCCCACACGTCTTGCCGTCGCAGCCGCGGGCCGTGCAGTGTTCGCGGCCGTAGAAGATGATGCGGAGGTGAAGCTTGTTCCAGCTGTCCTCGGGGAACAGGCGCTTGAGATCTTTCTCGACCTGTTCGACGGACTTTCCCGGGCTGAGCTTCCAGCGCTTCGCGAGTCGGTGGATATGGGTGTCCACCGGGAAGGCCGGTACGCCGAAGGCTTGGGCCATCACGACCGAGGCGGTCTTGTGGCCGACGCCGGGCAGTTCCTCGAGTTCCTCGAAGGTCCGCGGCACCTGCCCCGCATGCTTGGCCATGAGCATCTTGCCTAACCCGACAAGGGCCTTGGATTTCTGCGGGGCGAGTCCCAGCTGGCGAATGAGCGTCAACACCCGCGCCTCGGTCATGGCCGCCATCTTGGCCGGCGTCCCCGCCTCGGCGAAGAGCGCCGGGGTGATTTCGTTGACCTTCTTGTCCGTGCATTGGGCCGAAAGCACCACCGCGACCAGGAGCGTATAGGCATCCGTGTGGTCCAGCGGAATCGGCGTCGCCGGGTAGAGCTTCGCGAGCTCCCTCCCCACGTAATCGGCACGTTCCTGCTTGGTCATAAATCGACCTTGGGCATAGGCCAGACCTTGGCAACGCGCCACCGCCCTAAGACTTATTCACAAGCGCCCGAATGGGTTGCCAAACCTTATGCCGAAACCGTGATTCTCTAATACCCCCGCCCTCGCTTGGTGGGCGATTGCGAGACCCGTTTCCTCCTTCAAAACCTTTCATACATCCATGGCCCAGCTGCCCTACGACCCGTCTAAAATCACCCGCGAGCTCGCCCGGCATTATGTCGCAGCGACCGAAGCCGACATCCAGGCAATGTTCGCGGCCATCGGCGCCAAAGATTTTCCGGAGATGTATGCCCACATCGACGCCGCGGTGAAGTTCCCCGGCGTCCAGGACCTCCCCGACGAGCTGGAATACCAAGCCCTCGCGGATCGCATGGAGTCCCTCTCGAAAAAGAACTCGGTCAAGACCGCCTTCCTCGGCGATGGCCTCCAGGTCTACCGGACCAACGAGATCGTCAGCCACGTCTGCTCCATCCGTAACCTGACGACCTCCTACACACCCTACCAGCCGGAGCGCTCTCAGGGCACGCTGATCACCCACTGGATTTACCAGTCCACGATCGCTCAGCTGACCGGCTTCGAAGCCGTCAACTCCTCGCTCTACGAACGCGCCAGCGCGCTCTTCGAAGCCGCCGTCTGCACCGTCCGCATGGGCGACGCCGAAGCGAATACGGTGCTCGTCGCCGCCAACCTTCTGCCTGGTGACCTCGAAGTCCTCCGCACGCACGTCGCGGACACCTCGGTGAAACTGGAATTCCTGGCTCCCGATGAAGACACCGGCCGCCTGACCGCCGCGGGCATCGCCGCCGCCTCCGCGCGCCTCGGCAAGCAGCTCGCCGCCGTCATCTTCCCGCAGGTCAACGCCCTCGGCCTGCTCGAGGACGTCGACGCGCTCACCGACGCCTGCGCCGACGCCGGCGTGAAGTCCGTCGCGGTCATTGATCCAATGCTCCTCGCCACCGGCGGCCTCAAGGCCCCGGCCCAGTACGGACGTGCCGGCGCCGACATGCTCGTCGGCGAAGGCCAGCACCTCGCCATCGGCGCCAACTTCGGCGGCCCTGGCCTCGGCCTCTTCGCCGTCCGCCATAACGCCGACAAGAAGAACGAAGTCCG
>Ga0102915_1000346_pt1 | contig 14368 bp, 14 predicted proteins | sample Colrivmet1561A02_FD_78199 | JGI IMG/M metagenome (GOLD analysis project Ga0102915, IMG submission 78199) | Estuarine microbial communities from the Columbia River estuary - metaG 1561A-02 | ecosystem: Environmental > Aquatic > Marine > Intertidal zone > Estuary | place: USA: Columbia River...
TGAGAGTCTAAAACTGAATATAGAATCTCTACATTAACAGGTAAGATAAATCTATTTCGTTTTGCTGTAAAAGTTCCTATTCCTGACGGAAACGTCTCACTTGTTTCTACTCCGTTACAGTCTACAAATACAACCGTAAAAGGTTGGTTGTCTGTAGCCTGTACATCGTATCTATAGCAGTCTGTACAGTCACAACAGTTGTCAACGACTAAAGGAGTAAACAAACAACAAGAACTATCTTCTGTAACTACGTTTGTAACAACAGTTCCAGAAATACATCCACAATCTTTTTCTGTTTCTATAAGACTAGTACAATCTTTACTTAAGTTAGTTATCTCACCTATTAAGGAACGTCCATCAGGATGAGCTAGGAATACAATTAACTTAGATTGTTCTGTAATATTAAGTGTACCTACTATTTTATAGCCAGGATAACTAGTTGTAAAATCATAACAGATTTGGTTAGAAGGTTCATTAGTGTATGTGGTAGAGTTACCATCATGAGACTGAATGTTTGCGTTTAGAGCAAACGTAATCATGTTCTCCTTGATCTGGTAATTAACCGAATCAAGGTTTAAACCTGCTACATTCTGATTGATCTTGTTATCCATTAAACTTAAGAGATATGGAACTTAGTGAAGCGATTTTTAGTACGGGCTACGTTATCAGCCATCTGCTGTTTAGTGTAGGTTAACAAGTAACCATTAGCAGCCTGTAACTTATTTAATTGATCTTGTCTGTAGTACTGAAACTTAGACTCTACTTGACGTTGACTTTCGTCTACTACTGAATGCCAAAGCTGCTCAAAAAATTTAAACTTAAGATAAGACTTGACATACTCTTCAACCTCAAGAATTTCTGGCACCATAGGTATGTTATCATCGTCCATTGGACGTGAGTAATATCTAAGGAAAACACAACCTGTTTCAAACGTTGCACTAACTGTTTTATTTGGATAAATTTGTAATACATCAGCTGACGACACATTGAGGTTTTCACAACCCTCAATACACATAGTCTTAGAACCATGATACACTCTAAGCATCTTAGGGTGTTGCATAGTAATCTTAAAACCGGGTGTAGGTACACTGATAGTCTCGTAATAGTTTTCTTGCTTGACACAGTCTCCTGCATCACAACCTCCAGTACATTCTAGATTCTGCCACCAGTATCCCTGCATAGAATTAACACCTGAAGTCCATTGTACATCTGCTTCGTAAATCAAAGCATAGTCTAACAAAGAAAAGTCACAGGGTAATTCAGATTTATAATTAGAGAAAGTAAGTACGGCTTCTTCAGGCTTCAATACCATTACACGAAGTTTGCGTAAAGCCTGATCAATAAAAGTAGGAATAAGAACCTCACTGATAGCACCAGCTTCAAAGTACGACTTGAGCTCTTGCTTTACTTCAGCAACTAAAGGCTCAGAGGAAATAAAGTTAGTGTTATCGTATTTCATTTTATTTTAGTTTACCTTATATTTAGTTTGTTGTCTTTGATTGCTTGAGCTAAGGCTGTCTTATGTCTGTTAGACATTCTTAGATCGTAGAAACCAAACTCAACTATTCGTTTAGAATATGGATACAAATGAAATTTATAGACTGCACCATCGGTATGTGAATTTCTATAAGGCACTTTGATGCCAGTTTCATTGTAGAGCTTCCAGTTAATAATTGTATGTTTACCTTCTTTAATTGCATTTTCAGTCTTTACAATTTTAATTGATCCGAAGTTTGGAAACCGCAGTGAGTATCTTCCACGTAATAACCTCTCTATAAGTTTAATGTGAATCTTTTTAGGAATGCCACAAAACTGCTTATAGGTAATGTCTTTGCGTTTAGTTTCTTTTAAGAACAGATGGTAGGCTCTAAGGGAAAGATAGTTCGTATCCGAAGTTGTATCTTTCTCTTTTTTCCTAACTTGTTTTCTTGGGTTTGGTTTTATAAAGTCTTTCGACATAATTAGTTGGGTTCATCCCTGTTGTTGTCCTCAGTCTCGTAAGGCAACTTATGATAGTTGATTAAAGACTGATTACACATTTCAATCAAAGTATCTAGCAAGTAGCCAGGAAACTTAAATTGTTTATCATACATACTCATACACTGTGAGCCATCAAGATCTTCGATAGACTCAGTAAAGTAAGCGTACATATTCACACACTCTACATCTGGATCTAAAACGTAAAGATATCCATTGCGGATAGTATAGTACTTTTTAGGGGTCTTAAAACGTAAAGAATTATGATTAATAAAATCTCTAATAGTAGTAGGAAAAAGTTCCTGCGAGTTAGAAGTGTTGAACACCCCCTGAATAAAGTACGAATACAACCCCTCATCTATCTTTGGTAGTTTGTTTTTGCTTCTACGTATAGGACAGTTAAGATCACATTCAGAACCGGGAGCCTCAATTAAATGTAAACACTCATATGCTTGATACACATTATCTGAAGTAAGAAGTCTTCGTAAGTTGATTTCTCTACGTAATAGTGTAGAAGCTTTAGTTTTTAATAAGCCGTAAATATAGCGGTCACTAATCATATCATCATCACTGATGAACTTGTTAGCGCTCTTTACCCTAGCGATTAAGTCTGAGTTAGTATACATTAGTATATAGTTTGGGTTAATTTAAGGCTTATTACAAATATAAATTAATTTTAACTTTAAGTCAAGTGTTTATTTAAGAACTAGAAGAGCCCACTTTCGCAGGCTCCTACTAGCAAGATGACAGGAAAACCAACCAAAAAAACCCTGCCAAGATTTTTATTATACTGCGTATGAATTACCTCCTACAAAAATCTCTAAAGACTCTGTACCAGATAAAGTCACTGAAGCTGCGGGATTGTTTAACTCTATTACTAAGTCTGTACCGTTCATATAGCATGCACCTTGATAAACTGCGGTTGAAGGAGTACCAGAAGTTGTTGCATACTTAAGAATAAGAACACTAAAGACTTGAGTATAAAGAGGAGCATATCCTGCAGGAATGTTTGCAATTGTTAAAGATTGACCGTGAGTCCAAGTAAATGAACCTGTAGCATTTACAGCTAAGCTTCCAATGATTGTAACTACGTTACCATACTTTTGAAGTTTAGGCAAACTACCGATAGGGAATCTAGCAGAAGAAACTACAACTGCATTAGTTAAAGTTCCTGCAGTTAAGTTTACAAAACTTGGAGTAGTTGATCCACCAGTACTAACTAAAGATATATTCAAACCATCTGAATCACTAGTAGCAGTAAAGTGTGCTGGATTCAACTTAAGTTTTAATCTACCTAAAGTATCTACTATTCTATTTAATTGAGTTTGTAAAGTAGTAGAAGTGTTGGTGTAGTTAAAAGTATAACCGTAGTATGCAGTAGAACCAAAGTTGGTAGCCCAAGTCAAAGCATAGTTTGTAGCTGGGATAGAAGCTAAAGCAGTATTAATTGCACAAATCTGACTTGTAAACAAGATAGCAGCTGCACTCAAAGTACTAGTAGCAGAACCTCCAGAAATACAAGAAGTATTAATTGAAGTAGGAATGGATCCTACACCTGCAATGTATGCTTTTAAACTATCTACAGTTGCACCTACAGTAACCAAGTCGCCTTGTAGATCACCGTACATACCACACATATTAGTTGTAATCCAGTTAAAGTAATCTGAAACTACAGCAGTAGTAGGCTTAGTAGTGAAAGAATAAGCTATACAAGGATTACCCAATACACCTGTCATATCTACATTAGTATTGATAGTACAGATCTTAGATCCGTAAGCAGTTAAGATTTGACTTAAAGTAGATACGCCAGAAGTTACAGAGATACAACCAGGTGCAGTAAAAGTAGGAACTTCTAAAGCAACTACTCTATTGTCCACAGAACAAAGAGCTGCAGCAACTGATTCTACAAATCCTTGAGCACTAGTAATAGGCGTACCAATACTATCTAAGTTACCGCCTAAACGTAAGCAACCATAGCTATATGCTGAGTAATCTAAGCCAGAAGCTGTTAAGTTACAGATACGTTGGTGAAGATTAGATACAACTACATCTAAGTTAGTTCCTGTTGCAATAATAGCTGCAAGAGTAGTTACTTGCAAAGTCAAATCATTTGCAGGAGTAGCTCCACCTAATGAAGTTCCTAACACAGTTAAGAAGTTTCCTACTGTGTATCCAGACCCACCGTTGAGTAAAGTAACTGTATAAACATTAGAACCTGGAGTACGAGTAACTTTAACAGATGCACCCGAACCTGATCCTCCTGTAGGAGATACAGTGTATTCGGTAATAACTGTAGGACTTAAAGCTAAACCTGCTTTACTTACAGTTGAAATAGCTCCTGTGCCGCAAGCTAAAGGCAACCCAGAATAGGTAATACATTTAGCGTAGTTAGTTGACAAACATCCTACAGAAGTGCAAGGTGTAGTTGATATATGTGTTCCGAAACAATCAAGACAAGTAGACATAGTTATGGGCAGCAAGTACAAAGTTTATTAATGATAGCTCTAAGAACTCCTCCAAGGGTAGTAGGTACTCCAGTACCACAAGGATCATCTCCTAAGCATTTAGTTCTTATATAAGCAAGAAAATCAGGACTTAATGGAAGATCTTCCCAATGTAAGTTTCCGTTATTAGTATTGATGTTTTCTGCAGACAAATAGTTTAAACGAGAACGCAACTCACAAATAACTCCTACAAGTTTAAGTACTACCTCAGCAGAATAATATTTATCATCTGTTACTGTAAGGCCTACTGTCGAAATTACTGAAGTAGTTCCACATGCAGTGTTAGCTGCATCAAATGCAGTTTTATTTAATCCTACACGAGTATCTATATTAACTACTTTATCATCTAATAACTTAAGTAAGTCATTTAAATAAGGATGGTCACAAGAAGAAAAAGAATCAATCAGACCTCCTGGAGTAGGAGTACCTGTATACTTTACGCACCCAGAAGGAACGATTTCTACGCAGTTGTTATTAGGGCAGCAGTTAGTCATTGTTTTAAAGTTTAATTTTCAGAGTTGCTTTTGTATCGCAGTCTATGCATTCAGCATACTTCAAGAAGCGTGCTAGTGCTTTAGACTTTTTGTAATAGGGTTTTGTTAAGTACTTGATATGCTGTAACTCTTTGTAAGCAGCATGAGCAAGTTTCTTCTTAACAGTCAGACTCAAGTCTTCTGAGTAAGTCATCGGCTTTTCTATATAATTCAGTAGCTTTTGCAGGGTTGCATAAATCAGCATGTGCTTCAGCACCCTTAAGCAAAAACTCAATTTTGTCCAAGTAAATAAGAGTCTTCTCGTCATCACAGCAGTCTACATACTTAGCCCACTGTACTCCAAGACGACAATCAATCTTACAAGTCCTCAAGTGGTAGCGAGTGTTGATACCAGTATCAGGACAAGTGGTAATAGTTAAAGTATAAACGCCATCAGGTAAAGCAGTAAAGCCACTGGTAGAAGAAGTAGTAAATCCAAAGTTATAAGAGTTGAATATGTTTACTTCACCAATAGTGTAATCGAAGGTAAAAGGATTATCATAGCCAGGTACTGAGATAGAAATCTCTGCAGTATCAGGAGCTAATGGGTATACTGATGTATCAAGGATAGACAAGTAAGAGCAATCCTTTGCTTTAAGTGCTTCTAAGTTAAGTTGTACGTTCATAGTTTTTTAAAAAAGGGGGAGTGTTATCTCCCCCATTTATTTAGAGATTAGTGGAGAGCTACCCAAGCAGATCCGTTATACACATGAACTTTGTTCAAGGTAGTATCGTAAGCCAAGGTTCCTTCAGTCATTCCAGTCAAAGCAGCTAATTCTGATGTGCTGTAAGAAAGAAGAGTGATGGTAGAGTTATTAACTGTACCGTAAGCAAACACCTTAGCGCAACAAGCAGAACTGCTAGACAATACGCCTAAGATAAATTTTACAAGTGACTTCCCAGGACCTCTGCCAGAAGCATTTTCCAAGGTCTCACTGAATGTTCCAGGTTTGAGATTGATATCTTTCATTTTGTTTTAAGTTAATAGGTAAGAAAAAGTGGGGGAGATTAATCCCCCACATAATCTCTTGATTAGTCTACGAAAGAGAAACCAGTCAAAGCATTGATGAAGGCACGGATGCCAGCTTCACCTGCTCCACCCTCTTCACTCAAGATGATGATAGAGTGGGTGTTTTTACTTTTGTTTTCGAAACCTACTGGAGAATCTTCCAAGTAAGTGATTTCGTACATTTCAAAACCAGTAGCAGCAGTGTAGTCATCTACGTACAAGAACTGATTTACATCTTCGTTGTAAATAGGATTCCAGTAGTAGCGAGCTTCAGCTACGTTAGGCAAGTTGTTACGGAAGTAGTGACGCTCCATTTCAGCCATAGCAGCTTTAGCACCGATAGGATACTTAACGTTAGTTGCATAGGTGATAGTCCAAGCAGCACAAGCATCTTCGATATCGAAGTCTTGAGTGTTGTAAGGACCTTCGTGAACTTTTACTTTGAAACGTACCAAGTTGAATACGTAAGGAACTGCATCAGGAACACAAGCGTTACCGAATTCATCCAAAGCTTTACCTACCAATTTAACACCGTAGTTAGATCCGCTAGATACCAAAGAAGCAACAACGTACTTGCTCAACAAAGGAGAAGCGTTGATCTTGGTAACGATAGCAGTCATGTAAGTAGAAGCAGACAAAGCATCGCAGTCACCACCACATTCAGAGCAACATGCAGTTTTAACAACTACAGACTCTTGAATCAAGGGCTGGTAAATACCTTTGCTCCAGTACTCGTCAATCTTCAAAGTAACAACGTATTCTTCGTCACATTTGAAAACAGGAGTAGCAGCAGAAGCTTCATCCCAACCAATGTAAGAAACTTGCTGGGTTACAGTCAAGTCAGCGTTAGTCTTGGTTACAGACAAAATATTGCTTTGCTTGATAACGCTAGTTTTGAAAGTACCAAATTTGTTGTTAGTACCAGTTCCAAAAACCAATTTGAAAGAAGCAGGAACAGCAGGAGTAGCACCCAAGTTAGAGTTACCATCAGCATCGAAAGCAGCGATTGACTTATTAGCCAATGCAAAAGTGCTAGCAGCAGCAGAATCTACTGCGCTAGGTACAAAGATTTGTGTGATCTTGTGATTCATAGTTTTATATATTATTCAGAGTTTTTGTTTAAACGATCTTCAGCAAACACAGCTTGTGCTTGATTATCAGTTGATTGAGCAGCGAACTTAACAGCTAAGTCGACTAAGTCTGACTGAGCATACTCAGGGAGTTCTGAGTTTTGATTCTTAGAGTTTGTTCCATCAAACTTAACGTAGCCCTCTACATCTATATCTAAGGGATAACGTAAGTATGTTACAAACACTTTTTCGATCTTAAACTTACTATCAGTGTAGACTGTCAAGTTATCATTCCCCAGTGTGGCTAAAGTTGTTCTCCACTCAAACGAAGGGCTGTAATTGTTGTCAAGGTACTTAGTAGTAAGTTCTCCATGTCTAACTAAGTCTATAGTAATGGGCTCAGAACAGGTTCCATTCTTTGCTATTGCGTAAGACGAAATATAAAACATATAGTTTGCTGCGTCTTTCAGAGGACAATCATAGCCAACGTGAAAGAGATCATTTGTTTTTACGGGATTCAGAGGCACATTGCTGGTCTTCAATATCTGGAGATCATCAATACGCTTTCTGATAGAATCGTAGCCTACTTTATAAATATTGTTAGGATTAAGTTTAGTTTTAATCCAACTAACCTGAGCCTTGTTGAGGTAAACTATAATATCTTCAATCGGGATATCTATATTATCCTGACGATTGATTTTATTTAAAGTTAGTTTAAACTCATAGATGAGTTCCTCAACAGGGATCATGTTATATATTTAGTTTTTATAGAGCGTCAATTCGTGCTTTGTTTTTCAACTTATCCTTAAAGGATGTATACTCTTCTGTATTTTTAGGATCTGCAAGGAATAATTCAAACTCTTCGATTGACTTAGCCCATACATGCTCTCCTTCGTATACAATAGAACCTTTAATTCTAATGATGTTTTTATCTACTAGATCTTTTACAAGAGCCTTCACATCTAACAAGTCGTCACTGTATGACATAATCTTGTTAAACTGATCAATAGGATCTCGATCAAGAGCTGATGCTGGTGTACGTAAGAACTCATCTACTGCATTGTAAACTTCTTCTTCTGTAGCATCCATTGGTAATCCTAAGCCAATAAGCTTTTGAACTTTTTTACGCTTAGTTGCAGTCATCTTATCTAAAGATGCAATTGCACTGTTAATGCGTTTCTTACGTTCAAAAGTAGTCTTAGTTTCTACCTCTCCATTGTAAACGTAGAACTTTACAATAGCGGTATCTATCTTACCACTTTCTATATCATCCATAGAGTGAGCAACCATTTCGGTTTCCATTAACCAATAAAAGTTAATTGCTTCTCTAGGATTCTCCATATTGAAGATGTTATCTCCATCTTCTAGGGTATATCCGTTTTCTTTAATTTCGTCATAGAACGTACTAGCAGGCAGTAATGATTCATCAAGAAGCGACTCATAGTATTCTCTAAGTTGCTTAACTCTCTGCATCTCTTGCTCTCTAGCTTTTGTGTCCAAGATTCCACGGAACTTCGGAGAGTTCTCATCTAATCCTGTTCTAATTACTCCACGTGAATCAACTCGTGGGAAAAACTTTCTTACTGTTCCTGGAATGAAGTTATATCCATTCTGGTACAATGATCCTTCTAATGTGCGCATGCTAGAAGGTTGTCTTTTGTAGGGACGAATAATTCGCACTCCCTGTGCTATTTCTTTACTCATTTTTGGTTTGGTTTAATTTTTGGTTCTAACTTTATCTATTTAGGAGGGGGCTATTAAACCCCCTCCGTCATAGATTCGCAATTAGATGCGAGGGAATTCTTTAATGATCACAGTCTTGGTAGGATCTTCCAAGAAGATACCTGCGAAGTCTTTCATGATGTAGGTAGAATAAGGATCTTTGCTAGCGATTGATGTCTGTTGAGCACCGAATCCTACTGAACCTGCAATGTACTGGTAGTACATGTTAGGACGAGTAGACAATTTTACCTCACGGATACCAGCGTCTTCTTGACCACTTACATCCAAGATGATGAAGATTGGAGGAGTCTTCTTGTTAGGACCCAACTCCAAGAAAGTAGCATGCTCATTCAATTGCTCCAATTCTACGAATTCAACTGGACCAGTCTCAGTAGTCATGAAGTGATCGAATTGGAAAGCATAACCTTGCTTAGTACGATCTTTACCATCCAAGAACTTATCAGCAGATACCATGAAGTTCTGACCGTTGAAGTCTTTGCGGATAGCAGTAGAAGCCAACTCCATACCAGAACGGTTGGTGTAGATCTTCACGCTACGGTCTTTCAACAACACACGGTTGTAGAACAAGTCACCGATAGCAGTACGAATCAAGTTCAAAGAGAACTGACCACGATCGTAGTAGATAACGTTACCCAAGTGCAATTGCTGCCATAAGCCTTGCTTAGCACGAGTAGGACGACCTTTTTCATCTTTACCGTTACCTTGACGACCCCACATCAAAGTGTTAGCTTTCATGCGCATCATCTCCATACGGAGCAAACGAGATACTGTAGGCTCCCAACCAACGATTTTGGTTTTCTCACCTTCAGCCATAGGATCGCTTACAGAGTAGTAAGTGATGTCCATAGGATTGCCTGAAGCGTCTGTCTGCATACCCAATTTGGTTGCATCAGCCCAGTCAGTGATAGTGTGTTCAACACCATACTGTTGCAATACATCAGCCATAACTTCTAAGTTACCATCGAACAATCCCAAGCTAGAGAATGAAGTGGTGTACTCACCCAATACGTTACCGATCTTGAAGTACTCAACACCTACAGCCAAGAAAGTAGCAGCTACGTAGTCGCTAGAAGAAGCACCTACTGCAGTACACTTGTACTTGAAACCGTTCTGGTGTTTTTCACCTTCAGAAACGATTTGGATTTGAGTTTCTTGCTCATAGCGGTGGCCGGTGATAATGTCGTTAACAACAAACACGTTCTTGTCAAATACCAATTCGAAAGTAGAACCATCACGACCTGGATAGGTAGCAGCAGTAGATACAATGATCTTAGGTAACTCAGCACGCTTCTTGATTTTGTAGGTGAAAACTCCGTTAGGATCGTTAACCATAAAAGGCTTACCAGTCTTCATTACCAAATCCAACAAGTCGTTCTTGTACAATTTAGTGTCGGTGAAAAGGCGAATCATCATTTTGTCATACTGATCAGGCTTAGTGCGCAGCATGGTTTCAACGAAGTTCTTGTCTGTCAATTTACCCAAACCATTTTTAGAATAGAATGAGCTGGTCATGTGAGCGTTAGCTATAACTCTCCCGTTAACCCTTGGAATACTTTGATTAGGCATAGTAGTAATTTATTATTTTTGTTTTTATGTTTTATTTGAAGTACCGTGAGAATAAGTCATCGTTAGATTTTGAAGGCTTACCAGACTTTTTACTCTTGGTCTTTAAATCATTGAATAGAGAATTGGTCTCTTCTGTTACAGCTTTTCTTTTTACAGGAGTTAGATCTAAATCATTTTGAACTAATCTAGCTACAGCTAAAAACTTAGAAGGATCCTCTTGACGCATCTTAGCAAGTTTGTATTCAAACTCACTGATACGCTGACCGTTTGGAAGAACGTGGGGTTTAGAAAGAACAAAGTCAAACAACTCATTGGCAGAAGACTCATTCAAAGGATATCCTTCAATGTTACCTGAAGTAATAGCTTTATCTAATACATCAGCATATAGTTGCTCTCTTTCTTCTTCTTTCTGTTTAATCGCTTGTACACGAGCTTCACTTTGTTGTGCAAGTACTGCTCTTTCCTGTTGCATCTTCTCTACCAATTTAACTTGATACTTTTGAGCATATGCTTCTAGGCGATCATTATCTCTAGCGTAGTTCAGTTGATCTTCGATTTCATCTTCATCCATTCCTGTTTTAGCTAAATACAAACGGAAAACTCTTTCTTGGTTTCCCTCTACAGATAAGTCTACATTCTCGACTACTTGTTCGTTTGAGAACTTCTGTAAGTATTCTTGCACAGGTACTTTGTTAATGAAGATATCTTCAATCATCTGTACTCCTGCTTCTCCGTAAGTTTCAGTAGCAAGTTCTTCTAATTGATTCCAAGCTCTATCTTCGATAGTCTCGTTCATCTTAGCTAAAAACGTTTGCTCATTCCACTCAATTTCTTCTCCTTCTTCTACGTTAAGCATTCCTGCTTTAACAAGACCCTTACCAAAGACTTCAAAGTAATTATCTTCTTCGTCTCCATCTTCGCCTTCTTCTAAATCTACTTCTTCCTCTTCTTCCTCTTCTTCTTCGGCAGGTGCTGGAGGTTTTGGAGGATCTATAGGTTCAGGATTTTCATCTTCTTCTAGGGGATCAAAGTCTTCTCCTCCTAAAATATCTGGTTTAATGTGGGCATTAGGATCTTCTGTAGTAGTATCTAAATCTAGTGGATCATCTACGGAAAAACTGTCAAAGAACTCTAAATTCTCTAATGGACTATTGGTTGTCATAAGGTTAGTTTGGTTTAATTCAAAAGTAATATTTTAAAAAATTAACACAAGAGATTAATAAATTAGGTTACGATATGCACAATAAGTTAAAATAGGGGATTTTTAGGCTCAAAAACCCCCTACTTTAGTGCTATAATCTATTACTTATTTGTATCTCTTATTTCTTTTTTGAGCCTGAATCGTACTTGTTTTTATTTGTTTGAGCTATTTTAAGCTTATTGTCAATGTCTTTTTCTTTGAGTGCTAGCTCTTTTTCTTTAAGACTTAACTCTTTATCTTTAGCTACTTTCTCGTAAGTCTGTTTAGAAACTTCTTGAGCAAGTTTTGTCTGTTGGATAAGAAGACCTGTAGTATCTACATCTGGATTATAAGAACCTTCGTTAGCAATACCTTGAAGTTGTACTACTTGCAGTCTATTCTCACGATCAAGCTGCTTGTTCATATCTTCTCTTCTAGCATCTTCTGCGTTCTGAGCTGCATCCATCTGCATCTTCTGTTCAAACTGTGCTTGTTGTTGCTCTAACTGTTGTTGCTTAAGCGCTTGTTCTTGTTGACGGATAGCTTCTTTACGTTTCTGTACATCACCTAAAGTCTTACGTAAGCTTCTTTCAGAGTTAGCTGTAAACAAATCTACCATCTCAGAAAGCTCTGCTCCATTCTGCATTGCAGGCTGAGCCAATTGCTTCAACTGTTCGAGAGTAACCTTGTCTTCTGCATAAGAAGAAACAAAAACAAATAGTTCGTGTAAGAGTTCTTGTTTGCTAACTCTCAAGAATACAGTCTCTAGTTCAGAGTTTAGATAGTTTAAAGTAGAAGTAGGCTTCTGTAACTCAATGTACTGAGCCATATCCAAGATAGTCTGATAAACTTTCTGTAAGATGTTATCATGCCAAGCAAACCAAGTTTCTGTCTGAGCAAAAGATTGAATCAAAGCATTGTTAGCAGCAGTAGCTGTATCTGATGCTTGAGAGTTACCTAGACGTTGACGAGTAAGACCTACTAACTCATAAGCTTCTAAGCGAAGTTGTTGAGCTAATTGGATACGTGCTTGAATCTCTTGTGAACGAGTAAGATCAAGACGAGAGAATTGGTTGAACTGTACAGCTCCTCCTGTGTTCTCGATTGAAGTATCAATCAAAAGAGTTCCTCTGTTCTTAGCATTCCATAGCATTGTCTCGATAGGATCCTGAGAGTCTTTCTTAGGAACTACTTTCAAGTCACCCAAGAATACAACACCAATTTCTTTCTCAAGCAATTCCCACAACTGATTCATACAGATGTTGTAAAGAACCTGATAGGGCTTAAGAAGATCTAACAAAGACTTACCTTGAGTGTTACGGGTAGTATTAATAATACCTACGATAGGAGCACTCTGAGTAAACTCTAAAGGTTCTACATTTACGTAGATGTCTGCACCAATCTTAATACCTCTCCACCATTCGTTGATCCAAAGTTCCTCAAGAGTAATATCACCTAAGGTTTTATCCATCTTGTAATCTTCAGATACAAACATCTCTTGTTGGAATCCTTCCTCATCTAAGTAGGTACGTTTGAAGATACGTTTCTTAGACTGCCAGTAAGAAGTAACAACTGTGTAAGAGTGCTGAGAGTTAAATGAGAATACGTTATGATCAATACCTCCGTTAGCAAAGTCACCTACGTTCTCGAAGGTTAACTGCCACAAAGGATCATTAGGATCTGGTAAAGCTGGAGCTAAGGGAGAGTATTCGTTGTTTCTTAAGTTCTGTAAAGAACGATTCTTCAAATGCTCTACTTCTTCTCCTGTAAGATTATATCTCTCTACGATTTCACTCATAGAAAGAACTTCAATCAAACCTAAAGCCCAACAATCAGATGTGTACTGAGCATTACGATTAGCTAAGTACCATACGTTAGATGGGTTCTCTGTCTTATAGGTAAATCCTAAACGAGAGTTATCTGGGTAGAAGTGGTGAAACTCTTTACCTGTTACCAAGAAATCTAAGAAAGCTTGCTGAGACTTCTCTCTAAAGTTAAAGTGATACTTAAGAGCATTTAAAGTTTTGTTACCCCACTCTTCTGCAACAGAAGTATAATCCAAGATTTTGTTCTGTAGTTCTTGTTGCATTTGAGCTTCTTGTTCGGGATCAATAGGCTGACCTTCTAACTGAGCTTCTAACTTCTTTACAAAATGTTCTTTAATTAACTCTGTACGGAAATCAATAGTCTCGTTTACAGCTTCGTCATCTACTGCTTTAACCTTGTACTTGTGAGGACGGTTAATCAACTCTCCCTTCAATTGATTGATAGGAGGGTTAACAATAGGATAGTGCTTTAAGTGCTGAGGTACTTCAGGCTCTTGATCAGGTACATCATTTAAGTAACTGATTAGTTCCTGCATCTCAGGGATGTTTGTGTAGTCAGAGAAGTTAAATTCTCCGTTAAGCAACCTATAGTTTTTTCTAAAGGTGATATTCTGCTTGTACTGTGCAAATGCAATATTTGCAAAGTAGTCCATAGTAGACTTAATCCAGCTCTCCTTTTCTTTATCCGATAAGCTTACAAACTGCTCAGGATAAAAGTAGGCGTGATTGACTGGATCAGTGTACTCTTTGAGAGATTCAATAATCATTGTATTTGTTATTTAGTTTTAGTTAATAGCGGAAAGGTGATGAAGTTGTACGAAAAAGAGATGAGCCTTTCTTCTCTCTAAAGTATGCTTGCATTCTAGTATCTTGACTTGCATCAGAAATAATTACTTGAGTGTTTAAAGACTTAGCCATAGCTAAAGTAAGACCAAATGAAATAACTCGGTCAACGTTTAA
>Ga0102915_1000370_pt1 | contig 14028 bp, 10 predicted proteins | sample Colrivmet1561A02_FD_78199 | JGI IMG/M metagenome (GOLD analysis project Ga0102915, IMG submission 78199) | Estuarine microbial communities from the Columbia River estuary - metaG 1561A-02 | ecosystem: Environmental > Aquatic > Marine > Intertidal zone > Estuary | place: USA: Columbia River...
ACGCAAGTCATATTTGAGTTTGGGATCGAGCACTAAAGTATCGGGCAAGCCTTTGCGGTTGAGCGTGTGCTCGTAAGTATATTTGAGATTCATAGTGCCGGTTTCATAGAGAAACATGCTGACGTTGGTCTCGAGAGGCTTGCCCTCAACTGTGTTGAGGTTGATTTGGACAGTAGTATTGAGCAGCGCTTTGGATAAAATATTAGAGAGTACATTTTCAAATGCAGCTTTGCTTTCGGCGTCCGTGTAACTACCGATACACTCGAATTTATCGAGGTAGCTGAGGTCCATGCCGAGACCAATTACAAATGGTGTGACTTTCACACCTTTGTCTCGGAGTTTGCGGGCAATGATACACGGATCGTTGTCGCAAGACTCTAGTCCATCTGTAATGAGGATGATGAAATTGCGGGCGAGGGTGTCGGGGAAATCGGCAGCTGCTGCCTCTAGTGAACGTGCAATTGGCGTAGCTCCCTTTGCCTGCAGCCCTTTGATTTTTGTCTTGATAGGATCGATATTCGAAGGGCCAAAAGCGACTTCGAGTTTGGTGTCTTGGCAGTCTTGGTAGGTGTTGGTAACATTAGATTGATGTCCGTAGACGCGCAAGGCAAGTTCTAGATTGGGTACACCGCGTAGATTTTCAACACTTTTGGTCAGGACCTCTTTGGCTGCAGCCATTCTCGTTTGGTTGTTCCAATCGAGGTTCATGGAGTTAGAGGCATCTAAAATAAAGAGGATGCGCGTAGTGGTTTGGGTCCAGCCGCAGCTGAAAACAAGCAGAAATATGAAGCCCCAAACCGCTTTCACTAGTAGTCTCCGAGGGTTTCTTCGAGTTGGTCGAGCGCCACTTGGAGCTGCTCAGCATTTGGTGCAACGCCGTGCCATTTGTGTGAGCCCACCATGTAGTCAACACCTTGACCCATTTCGGTTTTCATGATGATCACGACTGGCTTGCCATTGCCTGTTAAAGCTTTGGCTTGTTGCATGGTGCTGCGAATGCTGTCAAAATCATGACCGTCCATGTGCAGTACTTCCCAGCCAAAGGCCACCCATTTTTGGTGGAGGTCACCTAAAGAAAGTACGTCGTCGACGTCGCCATCGATTTGACGGCCATTGGCGTCTATCGTTGCAATAATGTTGTCAATTTTGTTGGCAGCGGCATACATTGCTGCTTCCCAAATTTGACCTTCTTGCAACTCGCCATCGCCGTGAAGCGTGTAAATTATCGTTGGGTCTTGGTTGAGTTTTTTGATTTGAGCAGCGCCAATACCAACAGATAAACCTTGGCCTAATGAACCTGAGGCCATGCGAATGCCTGGTAAGTTTTTGTCAGTGGATGGATGTCCTTGAAGGCGCGAACCTAATTTGCGAAAAGTACCTAGTTCGGGAACAGGAAAATAGCCTGCTCTGGCAAGAACGCTGTACCAAACTGGTGAAATATGGCCATTTGATAAAAAGAAGAGGTCTTCGTTTTTGCCGTCCATTTGAAAATCATTGGCGTTGTGCTGCATTTGCTCAAAATAGAGGTAGGTTAAAAAGTCAGTGCAGCCTAATGAGCCTCCGGGGTGGCCTGAATTAACGGCCGAAACCATTCTAACGATGTCTCTTCTTACTTGTGAGGCAATGCCTGCCAATGCTTTGTTTTCCATGATAAATATTTCAACTTTTCGAGCTACAAAGCTACGTTTTATTAACTTAGCCTTAGATTTAAACTATAAACATTTGATGCAACTTTTCAACGACTAGTTACGTCATAGAACGAATTCTATCCTGTATGAAACTATTTTACGCCTTCCTATTTGCATTATTGAGCCTTACCTCTTGGTCTCAAACCACCGAGTCTCAACTTAGCAAAACTTATTCCAAAGAAGAAATTTTACAAATAAAGGCCTCCAATGAAATGCCGCTTTACGAATATGCATTGACGCATGCTTGTTATTTAATTGATGCCCCACAAGGCAAAGATGTTAGTCAGTTTGAAGTTTTTGATTTGCTGTTGCCGCCATCACCAGAACCAATAATTTTTACCAATTATAGTATTCGTATTTTAGACCGAACGCAATACTACCGAGTGATCAACACCAACAAAATCTTGGTGGTCAAATCCAAAAATATCCTTTCATTAGAAATGCAAAATCAGAAAAAATGAAACTAATTCTACGCTCAACGCTTTTCTTATTTGCGTTCATTTCTTCGCTTCATGCGCAAGTTACCCTCACTTTAACGGGGCCAGACTACAACCCTAGCAACCCGCTCAACTGTGCTGGTATTGTTCCAACCGGAGGTACCAACTTCATTGACGGTACGGGCAACTACACGCCCAACATGAACGAAACACTAGTGCTCTGTCCTGACCTCACACAAGGTTCTAAAGTCTCCATTTCTTTTGCAACCAACATTGGCTTTGAATGGGATGTTCATCCTACAGATACCCTTTACATCTACGATGGTTCTTCTACTGCAGCACCTCTTCTTGGCGCTTACAACAGTGGTACGCACCCCGTTGGTCTTTTTGCACAAGCATCTTGGAATAACCCAACGGGCTGTCTTACTTTGCGCTTCAAATCTAACGGTGCCAATGAAGGTACGGGTTGGGTAGCCAATGTGGCTTGTGGCAATCCGCCTCAACCAATTGTTCCCCATGTAGAAGCTTTCAAAAATGGAGGCGGCAACAACATCATGAACCCTATCGATACTGGCTTTGTTGACCTTTGCCCGGGCGATAGCGTTTTACTCAAAGCCCTGCCTGGTTTTCCATACTCCTTAGAAAACACCAATACTGGCTACTCGCAAACCAACAACAACTGTACTTTTACATGGACAATTGGTGGTGTAGGCCAATTCACTGGCGACCAAATCTGGTTTGCGCCAAATGCCAATACCGGCTACTACGTAGACCTCGCTGTCACCGATCAATTTCCGCAAACAATTCACTCGAACTTTAAGATCCGCGTGTCTATCCCGCCGATTTTTGCAGGTACAGGGCCACTAGAAGACACCGTATGTTTGGGTCAAAATTCTTATTTAGTGGGTGGGGTAACCCCGCAAGATACTGTTGGTATAGAAATCCCTGGCGGAACCTTCCAAATCGGCGGAACCTTCGCCGGCCTCACTTTCTTGCCAGACGGAGCTGGTCAGATGTATCAAACCAATATTCCTATGTCGGGTTTTGATTCCACTGCCGTCATTACTTCTGCGGCCGACATCGAACAAATTTGTTTGGATATCGAACACTCTTACATCGGCGATATCGAAATTGCCCTTACTTGTCCGAACGGAACAACTGTTTCCTTGATGAATGCCTACAACCAAACACCTTTTGGCTGGGCTGAACTTGTGCCCGGAGGCTGCGGCAACGGCATCGGTACTTTCCTAGGTAACGACACCAATATCGACGGAGGAAACCCAGGCTCACCAGTTTGGTCTTACTGTTTCTCTACTACCAACAATACCTTCAATACCATTTGTGCAGAAAACACAGCTGGCAATACCATCATCAATGACTACGGGTTTGCATCCATGAACCCTAATGGGGTATACCTCCCAGACGGCGATTTCAACCAGTTTGCCGGATGCCCCATTAACGGCAACTGGACCATCTCCGTTCAGGACAATCAAGGTATAGATGACGGCTATATCTTCTCGTGGGGAATTTACTTTAATGCCTCGCTTTATCCAGAAAGCGAAGGTTATCAAAATTACGTGGTTACCGAAGGTTGGGCGTCTGACCCAACTATCATCTCCGGTCAAAACGACACACTAATTGTGATTCAGCCTAGCGCACCAGGGATTACCAATTACACCTACAGCATCACCGATAATTTTGGGTGCAACTACGATACCACTGTTTCATTTGTAGTATTGCCACGTCCGGCTATCTTCAGCGACACCGCTGTTTGCAACTACAACTACTTTGTAAATAACACCTCCGCCTTTGCAGGAGGTCAGTGGTACGCCCTAGACACAGCCGTTCATTTTATACCCAATAACCTCGTAGACAACCCCGAAATTATGACCTACAACATGGGAGGAATATTTCCTGTGTTTTACGTTGATAACGCTTGTGAAGACACCGTAGCTGCGAGCATCGAATTCATGCCTTATGTATATACGGCCATCCTCGATTCTGCGATTTGTCAGGGTGCCAACTTGTGGCTCAATCCATATGTAATCAACACACCCCCACTTCAAAGTGGCTACAGTCCGCCAATTAATGGACAATGGTGGGACGGCAGCACTGAAGTGCCAAGATTAGCTACAGAAGCTGGCAATTACATCTACACCGCTCAAAATTCTTGCAACACCATCAGCGACACCGCTAATATTACCTATAAGCCTTGTGATATTACGGCACCTAACGTTGTTGTGCTTTCCTCTCAGACTGGTAACGAAGCATTCTTTGTGAATTATGAAGGTATTTCGTCGTTTAATTGTACCATCCTCAACCGCTGGGGCAATGTCATTTTTGAATACACCAATCCAGCAGAAAAATGGTACGGTAAAACCTCTTCTGGCGAAACCGTTGAAGAAGGCACCTACTTTTATCGCATAGATGCTACCCTTGACGGCGGAATTGAGCTTCAAAAACACGGATTTATCGTGCTGAAGTACTAACATTGCTTATTTTTGTGGCAAAACCATACCAATGATCAGTTTTGCCGACGAAATCAAGCAGGGAATTCCACAAGAGCTTCCAACACCTAAAGTTTGGGATGCGCAAGTCAATCACGCGCCCAAGCGTAAAGAAATCTTAAGCCCAACTGAAAAAAAATTGGCTATTGCCAATGCATTGCGGTATTTCCCGAAAGCACAACATGCCGTTCTCGCCAAAGAATTTGCACAAGAACTTGCAGACTACGGCCGAATATACATGTACCGCTTTATGCCGGAACATCCGATATTCGCCAAGCCAATTCACGAGTACCCTGGTAAATCAGAGCAGGCAAAAGCCATCATGCTCATGATACAAAACAATCTTGATCATCGCGTGGCCCAACACCCACACGAACTCATTACCTATGGTGGGAACGGTGCGGTTTTTCAGAACTGGGTTCAATACCGCTTGGTCATGCAGTACTTGTCAGAAATGACCGACGAACAAACCTTGGTCATGTATTCTGGCCACCCAATGGGTTTATTTCCATCGCATCCGAATGCGCCGCGTGTTGTGGTGACTAACGGTATGATGATTCCAAATTATTCCAAACCAGACGACTGGGAAAAATTCAATGCACTTGGCGTCACGCAATACGGCCAAATGACCGCTGGTTCTTATATGTATATCGGGCCACAAGGAATTGTACATGGCACCACTATCACTGTATTGAACGCAGTGCGCCGCTTGGCTAAAAACCGCGACGACATCAAAGGAAAATTGTTTTTGACCGCAGGTTTGGGCGGCATGTCCGGAGCGCAACCTAAAGCGGGCAATATTGCAGGTGTAATTTCTGTAACCGCTGAAGTGAATCCCAAAGCAGCGCACACAAGACACGAGCAAGGCTGGGTCGATGAAATCATCACAGATTTAGATGTGTTGGTAACAAGAGTCAAAAAAGCACAAGCCTCCAAAGAAGTTGTTTCCATCGCTTACCTGGGTAATGTGGTCGACGTCTGGGAAAAATTCGACCAAACTGGCGTTCATGTTGACCTCGGCTCTGATCAAACTTCTTTACACAATCCTTGGGCGGGTGGTTACTACCCGGCTGGTCTAGACTTCGATCAGGCCAATTACCTCATGGCAAACGATCCTGAATTATTTAAAACCTATGTTCAAGAAAGTTTGAGACGCCATGCAGCTGCAGTTAACAAACACACCGACCGCGGCACGTATTTCTTCGACTACGGCAATGCCTTTTTACTTGAGTCATCGAGAGCTGGTGGCGATGTCATGGCTGCCAACCATATCGATTTCAAATATCCATCATACATTCAAGACATTTTAGGACCAATGTGCTTTGACTTTGGTTTTGGCCCCTTCCGTTGGGTTTGTGCCAGCGGCGATGCACTCGACCTCGAAAAAACAGATGCCATTGCTTGTGCAGTTCTAGAAAAAATGATGCAAGAATGCCCTGAAGAAATCCAACAGCAAATGGCTGACAACATTCAATGGATCAAAGGGGCACAAGAAAATAAATTGGTCGTTGGTTCACAAGCACGTATTTTATATGCCGATGCAGAAGGCCGCATGCGCATTGCCGCTGCCTTTAATGAAGCTATTGCCCGAAGCGAAATTGGCCCAGTTATCTTGGGTCGCGACCACCACGATGTGTCGGGCACCGATTCACCATACCGCGAAACATCGAATATCTACGACGGCTCGCGCTTTACCGCAGACATGGCCATTCAAAATGTAATTGGAGACAGCTTTAGAGGCGCCACTTGGGTGAGTATCCACAACGGCGGCGGCGTTGGCTGGGGCGAAGTCATTAACGGTGGTTTTGGAATGCTATTGGACGGCTCCCAACAAGCACAGCGCAACCTCACGAGCATGTTGCATTGGGATGTCAATAATGGCATCGCAAGACGCAATTGGGCGCGCAATGAAAACGCTATTTTTGCCATCAAACGCGCCATGGAAGCAGAACCACTTTTGAAAGTGACACTGCCTAATTTGGTTGACGATCAATTGCTAGACGATCTTTACTAGAGATCCGTACGTTCACTTATTTCTTTGGAAACGAAGCTCTCAAGAATTCACCTTTACTCGTTGGCATCTCAAAATGCAAGATTTCAGCAATTGTGGTCGAGATGTCGATCATTTCGGCTTCTTCGCTGACCACAACACTTTTTGGGGTGTCCGGCCCCAACACCAATAGCGAAATATGACGGCAACCCTCGCAACGGCAACCATGATTGACAAAGCCAGAGCGCACGCCGTCTAAATGTCGGCCGTGGTCATTGGTAATCATTAAAGTAGTTTGATCACGTAAAACAGGATTTTCTTGTATCATTTGCCAAAGTTTGGCCGCATATTGATCCGATTTTGTTATTGACTCTAGGTATTTGTCCCAGTTGTTGGCATGGCCGTAGACATCTACTGCCAATAAGTTAATGAGCATGAGCTGCGGTGGGTTTGTACCCTGAACCAACTCCGTTACTTTGGCAAAAGTTTTGTCGTCGCGGCCATAACCCAAGCCATTGCCGTTGGGGCCACAATAGGTTGGTGCTACGAATTGATTGTGCCATTTTTTGTGAGAGGTGTTGACCAACACATCTAGTTTGCCCTTACTCGCCACAACATAAGCCGCGGTAGAATCTTTACCACTTGCTTTTAAATAATACTGAAAAATATTGGGTTGTTTCGGCAAGGCCGTTCCCGAATTAGAAATGCGCTGATAAGTACCTGTTACAATTGCGGTATGACCTGGAACGGTGTAAGTTGGGCCATTATTTCTAAAATCGGCATAAAAGGTTCCCTCTTTCTTGAGTGAATCGCAGAGCAAGGGGCTGTATTTGCAAGTAGGTTCGCCGTAGGTTTCGGAATAGCGCGGGCCATCGATGACAAGGATGTATATATATTTCGTCTGAAAATTTCGAGTTTCAGGTTGAGTAAAGCCTTGAAAAACAAAGAAAAAAACGAAGAAAGCACAAGATAGAAAAGTTTTCACCTGTTAAATTTAAGAATTAAGTCAACAAGGCCTGAATTTCTTTGTTCAATTCTTTGGTTGCAATACCATTAAAGTGGTAAATTTGCAGCAAACAAAGTGTTTTATTTATAATTAATCTAAATAAAAACGAAATGTTAACCGTAACAGATGCTGCCAAAAAACAATCGATTCGCCTCATGGAAGACGAGCAAAAAATTGGCTATTTTATCCGAGTAGGTGTTCAGGGCGGAGGATGCTCAGGCCTTATGTACCAACTTACTTTTGACAACGAAGAACACGAAGGCGATATGTCCTTTGAAAACAACGGTGTTAAAGTTGTTGTCGATAAAAAAAGTTACCTCTATTTAGTAGGTACTACCCTCGATTTTTCAGGAGGTCTCAATGGTAAAGGATTTGTTTTTCAAAATCCGAATGCCGATAGAACATGTGGTTGTGGTGAATCCTTTTCCGTATAAAGATGTCAAACTATACTGAAAACGAACTCGCCAAAGACCTCGAAAACCAAGAATATAAATTTGGTTTTGTCACTGACATCGAGGCTGACACCGTTCCTATTGGCCTAAACGAAGACATCATTCGCCTTATTTCCTTCAAGAAAAATGAGCCTGAGTGGTTGCTTAACTACCGCCTCAAAGCTTTTGCTATTTGGCAAGAAATGACAGAACCCGAATGGGCACATGTGCAATATCAAAAGCCCGATTTTCAGGCCATCTCCTACTACTCTGCTCCTAAACAAACCAAAAAATACGAATCCTGGGACGACGTCGATCCGGAAATGAAAGAAACCATGAAAAAATTGGGGATTTCAATGGAAGAGCAACAACGCCTCACCGGAGTTGCCGTAGATTTCGTCATGGATTCCGTTTCGGTAGCTACCTCCTTCAAGGAAAAGCTCAGTGAACTCGGCATTATCTTTTGTTCTTTCTCAGATGCCGTTCAAGAACACCCTGAACTCGTTCAAAAATATATGGGCACCGTAGTGCCAAGCACCGACAACTTCTACGCTGCACTTAACGGCGCGGTTTTTACCGACGGATCTTTTTGCTACATCCCAAAAGGTGTGCGCTGCCCAATGGAACTTTCAACCTATTTCCGCATCAATGCGGGTGGCACCGGGCAATTCGAACGTACCCTTGTGGTTGCCGACGAAGGTGCTTACGTTTCTTATCTAGAAGGCTGTACCGCACCTCAGCGCGACGAAAACCAATTGCACGCAGCTGTAGTTGAACTCATTGCCTTAAATGACGCCGAGATTAAATACTCCACAGTACAAAACTGGTATCCTGGCGACAAACAAGGAAAAGGTGGCGTATTTAATTTTGTTACCAAACGCGGTATTTGTGAGGCCAACGCCAAAATTTCCTGGACGCAAGTTGAAACAGGTTCGGCAGTTACCTGGAAATACCCTTCTTGTATCTTAAAAGGCGACAACTCCGTGGGTGAATTTTACTCAGTTGCCGTTACCAACAACTACCAACAAGCCGACACCGGAACCAAAATGGTGCATCTTGGTAAAAACACCAAATCGACAATTATCTCCAAAGGAATTTCAGCAGGGAAATCGCAAAATTCTTATCGAGGTTTGGTACAGATCTATAAAGGCGCACAAAACGCCCGCAATTTTTCACAGTGCGACTCTCTTTTGATGACCGACGAATGCGGTGCACATACCTTTCCGTACATCGAATGCAAGAACCCGAGTGCCAAAATTGAACACGAAGCGACCACTTCTAAAATTGGTGAAGACCAACTATTTTACTGCATGCAACGCGGTATCAGCGAAGAAAAAGCCATCAGCCTTATTGTCAATGGCTATTGCAAAGAAGTCCTCAACCAATTACCTATGGAATTTGCGGTAGAAGCCCAAAAACTATTGGCCATTAGCTTGGAAGGCAGCGTAGGATAAACAGCACACATTTAGAACATTAGATCAGCATAGACAAAATGATAAAAATCGAAAACTTACACGCCAGCATCAACGGAAAAGAAATTCTCAAAGGACTTAACCTCGAGGTGAAAGCAGGCGAAGTACATGCCATAATGGGCCCTAACGGTGCTGGTAAAAGCACACTCGCTTCTGTGCTCGCCGGAAGAGAAGATTACGAAATTACAGCGGGAAGCGTTACCTTCTTGGGCAAAGATCTCCTTGAACTCGCTACCGAAGACCGCGCACGCGAAGGCCTTTTCCTCGCTTTTCAATATCCGGTAGAAATACCAGGTGTAAGTAACGTCAATTTCTTAAGAACTGCACTCAACGAAAAACGCGCCTATCACGGACAAGACCCCATTTCTGCCAAAGACTTTATGGCACTCGTTCGCGAAAAATCAGCGCTTGTAGAGCTCGATGCTAAATTGGCTTCTAGAGCAGTCAATGAAGGATTTTCGGGTGGAGAGAAAAAACGCAACGAGATTTTTCAGATGGCCATGCTCGAGCCAAAATTAGCCGTACTCGACGAAACAGACTCAGGTTTGGACATCGATGCGCTACGCATCGTTTCGCAAGGTGTAAATGCCCTCAAAAGCCCTGAAAACGCTTGTGTCGTTATTACCCACTACCAACGCTTACTCGACTACATCGTTCCAGATGTTGTTCATGTACTTTACGACGGCAAAATTGTTAAATCTGGCCCGAAAGAGCTCGCCTTAGAATTAGAAGAGCGTGGTTACGACTGGATCAAAGATAGCTTGTAAGATGGAGACGCTCATTAGCAACAAACTCTTGCCATTCGTTGCCGATTTAGGCCCGACCAAATTGCAAGTGCCGCAGTCTCTTCAAGCGGCTGCTCAAGCTTATCTTCAAGGTCAAGATTTTCCGACCACGAAAGCCGAGCGCTTTAAGTATACCCGCCTCGCCAAGTTAGCCAATGCCCAATTGAGTGCCGCTCATCAGCTAGATGCCGCCCAGTTAGAGCAATACGGTATTTTGACTGATGCATATACCATTTACGTCAACAACGATCAAATTCTGATACCTCAAAACTTACCAGTTGGTCTAGAAATACACCTTAGCACACAAGAGGCTGGTACTTTCCACGAGGCCAGCTTTTATGACATTTTTGGTGCGCTAAATATCCTTCATGCGCAAAACGGTGTCAGTATAGCACTTGCAAAAAACTGCACCTTAGACAAACCCATTCAAATTGTTCAAGTAAACAGCGGAGGCAAAAGCTTTTATCGTCACCATTTCAACTTTGGTGCGAATTCAGAAGCGGCTATTTATTTCGTTTCCAAACAACAAGAGCAAACGACCAGTTTTTCGCATACACATCTCCAATACGAAATTGCGCAAGACGCTCGCATCAAGATTTTTAAACTTCAAGATACAGCTCAAAATCATTTTGATTTCAATGAAGACCGCGCACAACAAGCAGCAAAGTCTCACTTTGAAATCAACACCCTCACTTTAGACGGTAGTTTTGTCCGCAACGACACCATGGTTGCCGTACAAGGAGAACACGCCCAAACGTATCTCAACGGTGCTTACTGGCTCAAAGAAGAGCAGCACGTGGCCAACTACACCACCATTGACCACCAAGTGGCCAACTGTGAATCTTTTGAAACCTACAAAGGTGTAGCCGGAGATAAGGCGACAGCCGTTTTTAATGGTAAAGTATTTGTGCGCAAAGACGCCCAAAAAACCAATGCTTACCAGAGCAATGCAAATGTTCTACTTTCTGAAAACGCAAGTGTCAATTCTAAACCTGAATTAGAGATTTACGCGGACGACGTCAAGTGTTCGCACGGCTCCACCACAGGCCAGCTCGATGAAAATGCACTTTTTTATCTGCGCGCGAGGGGTCTGAGCGCTGCTTCAGCCAAAACTTTACTCCTACAAGCATTTATGGAAGATGTATTAACGTACGTTAAACATGAAGAAGTTCTTGCCTATGTGCAACAGCGCATAGCAGAGCGCTTCAATTGGAATTACTAAGCCTATTACACTTGTCTCAAAATTCTTGAAACAAAAAAAGAGCGCTGAATCAGCGCTCTTTTTTTATGAATGAGGAGGAGTAAATTTTAACCGTTGAGGGCTTCAGCACCACCAACAATCTCGAGGATTTCATTGGTAATGGCTGCCTGGCGTGCTTTATTGTAGCTCAATTTGAGGTTTTTCTGAAGTTCTTTAGCGTTGTCTGTGGCTTTGTGCATGGCGGTCATGCGCGCGCCGTGTTCAGCTGCAAATGAATCTCTGATGGCTTTATAAAGCTGAAGCTTCATTGATTTTGGCAATAAATCTTCGACGATGTCCATTTTTGAAGGTTCAAAGATGTAGTCACCAGCTTCTGAATCGCTTACGGTAGGAACAATTGGTAAAAACTGTTCTGTTTCGATGTTTTGCGTGGCCGCATTGATGAAACGATTGTATACCAAAACAACTTTATCGAAAGACTTATTGAGAAACTGTGCCATGATCTCTTCTGCCATTTGGGCTACTACCTCAAAGCGTAGGTCAGCGTAGACATCTTCCATGTTTTCCAACGTGTCGTTGGTATAGAAGTTTGGCGTGCGCTTGTAAACATCTTTGATTTTTTTACCCACACAGAAAACAGAAACGTCTTTTCCAGCGTAATCTTCGGCGATCAATACACCAACACGCTTGATGATGTTGTTATTGAAACCACCGCACAAACCTCTGTTAGAAGTAATGCCGATAATCAGAATTTTGTTCTCTTCGCGTTGTTCTGCATAAGCATTTTCAGAGAGGTCTAGGCTAGCACTTAAGTTTTCGAGGATTTCGCGCAATTTGCCCGCATAAGGACGCATTTGCGTTACGGCATCTTGTGCGCGTTTCAATTTGGCAGCAGACACCATCTTCATGGCAGAGGTGATCTGCATGGTGGAGCCAACTGAACTGATGCGGTTACGTATTTCTTTTAGATTCGCCATTCTAATCCTAAATTAAGGCTTTAATTATGCAAATTTAGCAGCTACTTCTTTGGCTGTTTTTGTCAAAACGGCCTCGATTTCGTCTGTATATTTTCCTGCTTTCAGCGCAACAAGTGTATCTGCGTGGTTGGCCTCAAGTACAGTAAGGTAATCTTTCTCGAATTCTTTGATTTTAGCTACCGGAACTGGTTGCATAAGACCTTTCACACCAGCGTAGATGATCGCAATTTGCTTTTCTACTGGGTATGGGTCACCTTCTCGTTGCTTCAGGATTTCTACGTTACGAGCTCCTTTGTCTAGGACAGCTTTAGTAGCTGCATCGAGGTCAGAACCAAACTTAGCAAATGCTTCGAGTTCGCGGTATTGTGCTTGGTCAAGCTTCAAAGTACCGGCAACTTTCTTCATTGATTTAATTTGAGCAGAACCTCCTACACGTGATACAGAGATACCAACGTTGATTGCCGGACGGATACCAGAGTTGAATAAATCTGACTCGAGGAAGATTTGACCATCTGTAATGGAGATCACGTTAGTTGGGATATAAGCAGAGACGTCACCAGCTTGCGTTTCAATGATTGGAAGCGCAGTGAGGGAACCACCACCGCGAACTTTGTCTTTCAAAGATGCAGGTAGGTCGTTCATTTGCTTAGCGATGTTGTCGTCGGCGATCACTTTTGCAGCGCGCTCGAGCAAACGAGAGTGAAGGTAAAATACATCACCTGGGTAAGCCTCGCGTCCTGGCGGACGACGTAAGAGTAGAGATACCTCGCGGTAAGCAACTGCTTGCTTAGAAAGGTCATCATAAACAATAAGTGCAGGCTTTCCTAAATCGCGGAAGTATTCTCCGACAGCAGCACCGGTCATTGGTGCGTAAAACTGCATTGGAGCTGGATCTGAAGCGTTAGCCGCTACAACAGTTGTGTAGGCCATTGCACCAGCATCTTCTAATTTTTTCACAATACCTGCTACAGTTGAACCTTTTTGGCCAATTGCAACATAAATACAGTATACAGGCTCACCGCGATCGTAAAATTCGCGTTGGTTGATGATAGCATCGATAGCAACAGTGGTTTTACCAGTTTGGCGGTCACCGATGATGAGCTCGCGTTGGCCACGACCAATTGGAATCATGGCATCAACTGCTTTGATACCCGTTTGAAGAGGTTCTGTTACAGGCTGACGGAAGATAACGCCTGGCGCCTTGCGCTCGATTGGCATTTCGAAAAGTTCGCCTTGGATTGGACCTTTACCGTCGATTGGCTGACCGAGTGTGTCTACAACACGACCCACCATACCATCACCAACTTTAACTGATGCAATTTTACCCAAACGACGTACGGTGTCACCTTCTTTTACACTTGAAGAACGACCGAGCAATACTGCTCCGACGTTGTCTTCTTCGAGGTTAAGTGCAATTCCTTGCATGCCACCATCGAATTCAATGAGTTCGCCGTATTGAACGCCGTTCATGCCGTAAATGCGTGCAATACCATCTCCTACCTGAAGTACCGTTCCTACTTCTTGCAATTCAGCT
>Ga0102915_1000376_pt1 | contig 13954 bp, 11 predicted proteins | sample Colrivmet1561A02_FD_78199 | JGI IMG/M metagenome (GOLD analysis project Ga0102915, IMG submission 78199) | Estuarine microbial communities from the Columbia River estuary - metaG 1561A-02 | ecosystem: Environmental > Aquatic > Marine > Intertidal zone > Estuary | place: USA: Columbia River...
CATTCTTGGCGAGTGCGTCGTCAGCGGAATCGGCCTGGCTGAGCGCGAACTTCAGGACGTCGCCGTAATCAGATTCCTTGGTGCGGGTCTGGGAGACGATACGGAGCAGACGGGCCTGCGCGATGGGACCTTTGACGGTAGCGAAATCGGCAGCAGTGAAGCCGGCGAGGCGCATGCCCGCGGTGAGGATGGCGTGCTCGAGCACGAGGTCGGCTTCGCGCGACAGGAGGCCGCGGATCGCCTCGGTGACGGCGGGAGACTTGGCTTCGCGGAAGGTCAGGCCTTCGAGGCCGCGCCGCACGACCGCCTGGTCGGCGGACGAAAGCTGGGCGAGGAGTTCGGCGTCGGTCTTCACCGGCGCGGGCGCGTAAGGACGGTGCGCTTTGGCGACGGCGGCATGGGCGGCCTTGCCTTCTGCGGTCCGACGGACGCGGTAGATCGCGCCGGGGACATTGGCAACGCCCTGCAGGCTCGAGGGGCAATGGGAATACCAGGTGCCGGTGTCGACGATCAGCAACGAGCCGTCTGGGGCCTCAATGACGTCGGAGAGGTGTGCGCCCTTGCGATCGAGGGTGAAGAAATCGTGCTCAGTCGCCTGATAAGTGGAACCCTCGGGCTTGAGTTCGAAACGGACAATCTTCTGCGAGTTATAGTAGGAGACGAGGAGGTGGAGGTTGTCCGGTCCGGATGAAAGCGGGTGGTCGGCGGGCGCGATCCGGTCACCGCTCTTCCAGAAAGCGCAGCCGCTGGGGACGACGTGACCGAGTTCCTTGAGAATCGGCATACGCTCGTGGGTGCGCGGGAGGTCAGCGATGATGCGCAGGAAGTCGGGGCGCTCATAGACGCCGCCGAGCTGCCACTGCATGAGGGTATCGACGCGCGGGCTGCCAAAATAGAGGTCGACGGTGCCCACGACCTCGCCGGTCGGGGTAAAGTCGATGCTGGCCGGATTATCGGCGCAGCCTAGGGCATGCCAGCGGATGTCGCTACCGTCGGTCTTCATCGACCAGACGCCACTGTTGAGGCCGGCGTGCACGAGCGTGCCGTCCTTCTGCTTCACGGTGTGGCCCTTGCGACCATGTGTCCAATAGAGCCGCCCGTCCGGGTGCAGGCGGGGACCGTGACAGTCGGCGCCGTTAGCGGTCCAGGCGAAGCCGTCCACAACGAGCTCGCGCTTCTCGGCGACGCCGTCGTCGTCCGCGTCGGTGAACTTCCAGATGCCGGGAGGCGAGGCGACGAAGAGGCTACCGTCGGCCCAGCAGCCGCCCTTGGGCACGGCGAGCTTATCCGCGAAGACAGTGCTGCGTTCAAAGACGCCGTCGCCGTCCCTGTCCTCGAGCATGAGGACGCGGTTCGGGAGGACGGCTTCGAACTTCTTCGGGCTCCAATTTACGCCAGCGGAGTCGCCTACGAAGAGGCGGCCACGGTCATCGACGCATCCCATTGTGGGATTGGCTACCATTGGAGAGGTGGCGGCGACGACCATTTCAAAACCCACTGGGAGCTTATGCTTCAGCCCGCCCTGCGGGAGCTGATCCTTAGTCAATTCAAGGAACTGGGGGCGATAGGCGTAGGACGGAAACTCCTCGCCGTCACCACGAGCGGCCGGCTTGGCGGCACCCCACTTCTCCTTGAACTCGCCGAGTGGGTAGAGCTCGTAGCGACGAACGAACATCTCGGCAGCTTCAACCTGCAGGAGGATGCGGCCCTGGCTGGGCTTGCACTCAAAGGCTTCGTTCACCTTCACGCCATTGACGAAGTACTGGAGCGTGTCGCCCTTGGCGATCACCTCGAAACGGGTCCACTGGCCCATCGGCGACTCGACGTCGTCCTTGCCGCGGAAGCCGATAGTGTCTTTCCAATCGACGTCGCGTTTCTGCCAATTGAGGCGACCGCCCTTCATGGTCTGACGAGGAGCGCCCGGGGTCCAGACCTTCTCCTTGTCGCGATCGAGTCCGACTTCAGCGCTGATGGAGGCCTCGAGCACGGTGCCGTCCGCGAGCTTGGGCGCGAGGACGAGAATGTCGCCCACGCCGCCTTCGATGATCTGGGCTTCGATGCTGGCCATCCAGCTACCACCCACGGTGCCCTGCGGGCCGTAGCAGTGGACGAGAATGCCGTTATCGCGCGTGGCCTTAGCGCGCTTGCCCCAGGTCTTATCGCCCCACTTGAACTCAATGACGAGGTGGTAGTCCTTGAAACTGTCGTTGGTGGTAATGCCGCCGTAGCCATTGCCACTGACGTGGAACATCCCGTCGGGCTCAAACTTGAAGACGTTCTTTGGGTCGTCGACGATGTCAGCCTTGGGGTTGATGTGCACCTCGGCCTTTCCTTCGCGGAAAAGATCGAGGATGTTGACCTTCTTGGTGACGGCCTGCGCGACCGGTTCCGGTGGCAGGATGATCTTAGCGACCGCTGGCTTACTCTGCGCGGACAGTCCGATGACGGACAGCAGCGCGAACAAGACGGCGGCGATGGGGTGGTTTTTCATGGGGTGAAGGAAGAAGACTTTAAAAGGGACCCCGATGTTCCAAACCGCCCGCCACTCTTCAACCCTTTCGCATCTATTGAGCGGAATAGGTCATTATCCGGGCGGAATAAGAGGTAGGGCGGCCATTGCCATGGCCGCCGTTCGCACCCGCACAACCCTACCTTGATCCCACCTGACTCACGACCTGCCGACCCGCCGAGGTTTCGTAGAATCGCTGAAGCGAGATGCCCATGGCCGCGCTCTTGCTACCGAGATAAGGGAAGTGACCGTAGTAGAGCGAAAGCTGGTTCTGGGCGTCGTGATAGGAGCCGCCATGCGTAGCGACATAGATCGCAGAGGCCAGGCCAGTCCGATCAGAGCCGGCCCGGCAATGGATGATCAAAGGCTTCGGAGCGTCACGCAGGGCGTCGGTCAGCTTGGCCAACTGCGCCGCATCCAACGCCGTATTCGCCGACAGGCCCATGCTCACGAATTTAATCCCCCGGCGGCGGGAGACTTCGACTTCACCTTCATACCACTCCACGCCAGGCTGTTCGCCACAAAGGTTCAAGACCGACTTCACGCCGAGGCGGTCAATCGCTTGCTCCAACTTCTCCGAACCAAGCAAAGCCGAACGATAGACCGCGCCCTTCTCCACTTCATGGAAGTTACCGCCGCCATGCACCCAAGTGTACGCTCCGACCAGAGCTAGCAGCACAAACAGAAACATCGACCCCACCGCGCGCGCAAACCTGACTACGAAAGTGGAGCGCTGGGGGGAGGACATCTGTCCATCTTGCCATAGGAATACGCCAACTTGGCGTCACCTAAGTCACAAGGCTGGGAAGCCTTCGCCACACCGCATCCCTGGCCAACTTATCAACGGGTCCTCTATTTCACCCCAAACTCCTTCGCCGCCCACTTCTTGAATTCCCCATGGGCCTGGCCGCCCTTCCCCGGGAATCCCTGATGCTGGACCATCCAGACGAGCACGAGGCCGTCCTTGGTGCGCACTTCCATGCCGGTGGCCTGCGCACCGCCGTGCCCGAAGAAATCCGGGCCGACCGCGAAGCCGAGGCCGTAGCTATCTTTTAGCTCCTTGGGCGTCTGACGCGAAGACAGCTCCTTCAACGCCGCGGTGCTGACATAGCGCCGCCCATCGAGCTCGCCGCCGTTCAGCAGCATGCGACAGAAAGTGGTGACATCCTTGGCGGTGGAGAACAGGCCGCCCGCCGGCATCGGGAAGCGATGCGTGCGATCGGTGAGGTCGGCCTTAAGCTGTCCGAGCCCGCCGAGGGTCAGCTTCTTCTTGGAGGCATCCGGCTTATAGGTCTTCGCGAGACGCGAGACCTGTTCGGCGTTGGGCCAAAAGGTGGTGTCCTTCATGCCGAGGGGGCCGAACAGGCGCTTATCCATGAAGTCTTCGTAGGCCATGCCGCTGACGACTTCGAGGACGCGCGCGGCGGTGTTGATGCCGGCGTTGGAATACTGATACTTCACACCGGGCTGCGTGACGAGTGGCGCCTTGGCGTAGTGCTTCACCGCCACCGCGAGGGGCAGGCCATCCAGCGTGGGCGTTTCTTCGACCGACTTGAACGGCAGACCACTGACGTGCGAAAGCAGATCGCGGATGGTGATCGAACGCACGCGGGCGACCGGCGCGGCCTTACCGGCGGCGACCTTCTGATCCTTGAACTCTGGCAGGTATTTCTCAACGGAGTCGTCCAGCGAGAGCTTACCTTCGTCGACAAGCATCATGACGGCCGTGGCGGTGATGCCCTTCGACTGCGAGGCAATCCAGAAAATGGCGTCGGCCGGCATGGGCTTCTTCGCCTCGATGTCAGCGAAGCCGACGGTGGTCACGTTGAGGACCTTATCCTTGCTCGCAACGAGGGCCACGGCGCCGGCGAGCTCCTCGCGCTGCACGAACGGAGCGAGGACGGACTCGGCCGCAAACCCGCAGACGGATAAAAGCAGGCTAAGGAAGAAGACGGGGTTACGCATGAGCCGAGTCTTCCACCCCACCCCGCTCTGGCAAACTAAAGCCCTGTGACTGCCCTCAGAGCGTCTTACCTTATGGCGATAGCGACTAGTAACGGGCGGCTTTGCGCATCAAGAGACAGGCCATCACCGCGAGCAGGATATTTGGTACGAAGACCAGGACCTCTGGATGCCAAGCGGGATCCTTCACCCAGGTCGCCATCGAAGTCAGGAGATAATAGGTCAAGGCGACGCCCAAGGCCAAGCCAGCGCTCACACTGGTCTCGGACCGTCCGACCGAGACCGCCAACGGCACGGCCAGCATCGCTAGGCTCAGGACGGACATCGCAGTCGAAACCCGGAACATGAATTGGACGGCCAACATCATCCGGTCGGTGGCGCGCTGTTCCGCCGTCGGATGCTCCGGCAGCCTCCAGCCAGTCTCCATCGCGGCGAGCAACTCTCCGCCCGTCATCATGCGGAGCCTCTTCACATAGGTCCCCTTCTCATCCGGCCGCTGTCCGAGCGGCATTTCGAGAACGGTCTGTCTCGCGGACACGAAACTTTCAGGATGAGCGAGCGTATCGTTCCCTCCGGGACGGGTGGTCATACTTGCATCCTGCATCTCAATTCGCAGGACGGCATGACCCGCCAAGTCCGTCAACTTACTCAGCTTGGCTTCTTTCGCCCGCACGGACTGAATCACCTGCCCACGGTCATCCACCTGCCAAAGATGGAAACGCTTCAGGGTCTCCCCTTCTTTATCCTCGGCACGTATCAGCAAGCCCTTGAATTGCCGGTTCAACTTACCTGGCTGGATCAAGCCTGCAGGTGTCAGCTGCGCGGAACCAAGTAGCACTTTCTGGAAATCATCTTCTGAGGCCGGTCCAGCCTCGAGATTCAACCAAAGCGCCCCGAGCGACACCACGGCCGCCACCATCCACACGGGAGCAGCGATTCGCCAAAGGCCGATACCAGACGCCTTCATGGCCGTGATTTCCCCGTCGGCCCCCATCCGCCCGAAAGTCAGGAGTAAGCCCGTCAGGATCCCCATCGGTAAGGCGTAAGGGAGTACCGTCGGAAACAGGAGGAGGATCAGTTCGCAGGCCTCCCAGGGAGTGACCTGTCCGGATGAGACCGCCCCGAGCACCATCTTGATGACGTTGCCCGCCAGAAGCACGAAGACGAAAGCTCCAGTGGCCAAGGCGCTGGCACTGGCGCACTCGCGCAGGACGTGTCGGTCGAGAAGGCGCACGCGGCCTTAGTTGTCGCCGAGGGCCGCAAGCTTCGGCACGGGAAGACGCTGGCTCTCCCCGTAGGCCTGGAGGCTTCTGTCCATCGCCCCCGACCGACTCCACAAATAAGGAAAATGGCCGAACCGGAGCGAGAGCTGGTGAGCGACGGCCTCAGGGGGATGGCCGGCCTCCAGCAAGAACAGCGCACAGGCCAACCCGCTCCGATCGGAACCCGAACCGCAATGGATCAGTACCGGCTTGGGGGCGTCTTTGAGCATCTGCGCTAGCTCGGTCATCTGCTCGACGGTCAGTTCACGATAGGCGCTCATACGGTAATTGAGGAAACCCACGCCGAGTTCCTTCGCGGCACGATATTGGGCGTCATACCAGTCCCGGCCGACGTTCTCGCCTCGTAAGTTGATCACGGTCCGCAAGCCAGTCTGCTTGGCCAGGCTGACGAATTCCCCCGCCGGAAGCTGGGCCGAACGGTACAGCAGCCCCGGCACGACCTCATGCTGGTTATGATTAGAGTGCAAAAAACCGTAGAATGAAAGGGGCACCCCAACGACCACGAGCAACGTCCAGCCACAGATTCGAAGGAGACGCCAACCGAGGGCGAATGGCTTAGGAGTCGTCACTTAGTCATCATAAGGCCGTATCAATGCAATCAGGGCTGTATCTGGTGACAAGCAGGCGACAAACGGAGGCGGCAGAGCCGCTACTTAGCCTTCTCCCACACCAGCTCGGTCACATACCCGCGCGGCAGACGACCGCTGGCGCCGCAGGTCTTGCACTTCTCATCCACGGCGAGCGAACCGCCGCTGAGCTGGAAGGCCCGCGTATTCTTTCCTTTCAGGTCGTAGTTACCCGCCACCATACCCGAGCCCTTGCACCCGTAGCACAACCCTTCCTTGAACCAGAAGACCTTGAAGCCCGCCCCAGCCTTGAGCGCCGTCATGAAACGGTCCTGGTTGGCCTTCGAGTCTGCGAGTTCGCCTACCTGATTGAAACCACCATCGGTCGGTTCGATGTGCGCCTTGATTGTCCCGAAGGGTACGAGGTCGGGGTCCGTGAGGAAGATCGTCACCGGCGTGTTCTTGAACGAGCCGGCGAAATCATCGGTGCCGAGCGCCTTGTCGAATTCATTGGGCACCTTGCGAATGAACACCGCCGCGTGCGCGCCGACTAATCGATCTGACAAGGCCGAGCCGATCTGGATTTCAGCCATCCGGCAGGTCACGTCGCGCGCATGCTCGGCCGCTTCTTTCGGCGTACGCAAGACCTTGAGGGGCGTCCGCTGCAGCTCAGTACCTTCGGGCCGCATCTGCGCTGTCTTACCCACGGCGTTATCGCCGAAGAGCCGCGTGAGATCGGAGAACCCGAAAGGGCTGTTCTCGTCGACCTTGCGGATGAGCGTGCGGGCGTAATCCTGCTGGACCAGCGTGCCGTTCGCGCCGACGCGGTACTGCTGACGAAAGGCCATCCAAAGCACGGTGAAATCTCTCTGACTATACGCACCCGACGGCGAAAGTTTGGCGACGACGAACGTCTCGACCCGCACCGACGGCGCCGCCTGTGCGCAGACGGCGAGGACGACCCCCATGATGGCCAACCTAGCTTTCATCCCGAAAGCCTATCCCCCCTTCCCCCACCCGCAAGTGCGGGGAGGGACAACACCGCGTGCTGTCCTGGTTGTGTCTCATCACGTTCGCCGCAGGGCGAACCTAGGTAGGGGCAAGGCTCTGCCTTACACTCCATCGTAGGAGGGCGCGGCAAAGCCACGCCCCTACCCTTCGGCCGCCCTGCGGCGGCCCATCCGCTAAACGCTTACTCTATCCTCGATACCCCAACCCCTCCCCTTTATTGCTCCCCCATGGCCCCTAACCCGCTCAAGCCGCTCATCAAAGGGATGTTCGTCATGCTTGCAGTGGTGGCGGTCGTCTTGCTGGCCACTATCGCTCGCCTCGCGCTGATCGCCGAACAGGAGCGAGTCGCTGAAGCCCAGAAGCGCTCCAAGGAAATCAACGAGCGCTTCCAGAAGACCTCGGAAGAAAATTATCGAGCCAGCAAACTGCGTCGCGAGCAGGAGGCGGCCCGCGTCAAGAAGGCGGCCGAGAGTCAGCCCAAGAAGGAAACGCCCTAGAAGAACACCCCAGAGGTTGTCCTTTGACGGAGAACCGGCGGACGAGAGGATTTCCCCATGCCTTTCCGAATCCTTCGTCCTCGTGCCGAGCGCCCTTCCACCGTCGCCCCTTATTCCCGCCTGCTCTGCGTGAAGCTGCAGTCGGGAAAGACCTTCATCCTGAGCACCGAACTCTGGCACCTGCTCCCCCCGGGCGATGAAGTGGTCTCGATCCTCAGCGCCAACGGCCGCCCAATCTTTGCCGCGATGGAGCCAGTCAAGCACCCGCAGCTCGCGCCAGCAAGATAGACATCTTAAAGGTAGGGACAGCAGCACGTGCTGTCCTATCTTTCGCTAAGCTCGAGACCTCAGCGCTTCAACCGCTGCCTTCAACTCTCTCGTCCGCTCCTTCACATCGCCGGCGGAATCCATCGGGGCGCCGACCACAATCGTGACACCGCGGCGATAGAACGGCCAAAGGCAGAACAGAATGATATTCTGCACGGTGATGGAGAACGGCGTCACCCAGCGGCCAGGATAACTGCCGTAATGGAAGTAAACCGGGACCATCGGCACGCCGGCCTGCTGGGCGATGCGCACCGCACCGGTCTTAAATGGCAACTCCGCCTCGCCGAGTGCCTCGACCAGCCCGGTCGGGCAGATCGCCACGGTCTGCCCCTGTTTGAGCAGCGCGACGGCGTCATCGATCGACACCTGCACGAAGCCCCAGCGGAGCGCATACTTCTTCAGGAACGGAAACGAGAACACCAGCGGATGCACGAGTAGGCGCGCCGACGAGCGAACCAAACCGAAGAGGAACACATCCCGATAGCTGACGTGATTACCGCAGAGTAGCACCGTTCCTTCGGGCAACATCCCCACGACCTTCGCCTGGCCCACCAACATCCGCACCATGGAGGTCGCAGGTTGAGGCACTCGCGGCAAAGACACGCCTAAGGTCATGATCTCAGTATCACCGAGGACTGTGCCGATAGCAATATGTCATCAATCGCCTCGCCATGGAAGAAGGCAAAACGAGGACTTTGCCGCCACCAATACCCCGCGATGGCTAGGAAGAAGTAAGCCCGACAGGGCGGGATGCATTTTAGTTATGGAGCATCAAGGTCGACGGGGTCATGCGCCTCGCTCGCCTTTGCGAGCCCCGACCGTGTTTACCGTTGGCCAAAGGCAGCGCTCTGCTCAGGACAGCCCGGCAAGGGCGACGGCGGCCGCAAAACTAAAAGCCCACGCAACCCATTTATAGTCCTGAAATCTTCCCGACTCAGATCTCAGCCGTGGCCATGCCGCGTGCTCGCATCGATAAAACCAATACCCCTATTCGCTATGAATAAATCGTGTTGTTGGAAAAAGCTAACCTGACCTAAGCTTGCTCTTGCTTCACCAGGATACCACGTCTTTATTACACTTATCATGCACCTAAAATCTATCCTGTTCGCGCTGGTTTGCCTAGTGGCGTCCCATGCTGCGATGCAGGCGCAGACCACGAAGACCATGATTGGAGGTCAAACCACCGACCAGTATTCAAACTATACCGTGCCTTCCTATGGTTATGTGACGCGATACTATGAGAACGGCGTCTGGCGTCATTACGTTAACGGTTCACTGCTCGACTCTAACTACTTCGGCACCCTCAAGACCCTGAACAGTAGCGCGACATTCGATCTCGGAAAAATTGGGCAGTTTGGCCGCATCGAGACGGATCAAAAATTTGCGCTGATCTGGCAGACCTTTCGCGAAAGTCATGCTCTCAGCACCGCCGGCAGGTTTATTCCAGCCAACAGGGCAAACACGCCCGCCCATAAGTTGACCCTTTATGAATTCGCGCATTATGTTTCCGAAGCGCGGCCGGCCATCGCAATCAATTCCATGGTGAGGTGTGAACGCTGCTCTGGAAAACGAATGCGGACAGGGTTTACCCCTACGGGTGCCGTGGGTGAAGTTCCCTGCGAAGACTGTAATGCTCGCGGTAGTTTCGCTAAGCAGGAGAATTACGCCCTCATCGTTACCGGACCCCTCCCACAGAGGCCGACGCTCGATGAACTTATCAAAGAAGGCCTAGTGAGTGTCAACGCCCCCACGCCGGCCCCGCCGCCGCCCCCGACCCCGACGGTATACAAGGAACCTGAAGTGGTCAGAGAACAAACGCCCGACGCACGCTTCAGAAGCGCGAAGGCGAAAGCCGAGGCCGGAGATTCCCAAGCCCAGTACGAACTCGGCCTTTTCTACTCTCAAGATTATGAACGTGTCGTCGCCATCGACTACTTTGAGGCCTTCACGTGGACGCAAAAGGCGGCCCAGAAAAATCATCGAATGGCCCAGCGCCTCCTGGCCAAATTCTATGAAATGGGCCGGGGAACCGACAAGGACATGGAGTTGACCCTCAAATGGTACCGATCCTCTGCCCTCCTCGGCTGTAAACAAAGCCAGCGGTGGATGGGACAAATGTATTACAGTACCTTCCACGGATCGAAGACCTTCGAAGGATTCATCAAAAAAGACGATTCGAACCTCTCCGAAGCCTATGCCTGGTTCCTACTTGGTGCGGAAAAATCCATCCCCACCCGGACCGACAAAAAGACCCCGACGCCTGAAGAGCTTTCGTTCGGCCCAGCTCTTTTGACTCGGGACTACGATTTCGAGATTTCCACTCAAAGCACGGCCGAAAGCGAAAGAGATAATGTGGCAAAGAATACGAGCTTTACCCGTGCGACTTCGGACGCCGGAAAGTCGAGGTTCTTGAGCCTTAAAGACGAAGCGAAAGAGTATCAGAATAACAACAAGCCTCGCTAAACAGAAACTGGCGGAGAGGGAGGGATTGGCTGCGCTTTGCTCCGAGCCTGACGGCCCAAGTGCCTAGCGGCATTGCCTGCTCGCCCTACTGGCTCGCCGAACCCAAGGGTTCTCATCCCTCTTTGATCTTCGTGCCCTCGGGTCCTCGTGTCCTCTTGTCCTCTTAAAATCTGGCGGAGAGGGAGGGATTCGAACCCCCGGAGCCTTGCGGCTCGGCTGATTTCAAGTCAGCTGCAATCGACCACTCTGCCACCTCTCCGTAAGCAGGATTCAACGGCGGCTGGGGTCTTCCCTCAAGCGGATTCGGTGCCTTACCCTTGGGCTTTCTCCTGATTTCCCAAGCGGAAGGGATTCGCCCTTGATGCACGCATGAGCACCTGCGTCCGCGTCGAGGAAATCGACGGCCCTTACGGCCCCTTCGCCATCGGCGAACGCGCCATCCAACGTCTCTGGGCCTCAGGCGAAGTCCGTGGCCCGATGGCCGCGACCTCCGGCGCTAAGATCGAGATCGTCCACCCGGGCGATTGGAACCGCGGCGCGGGCCCCGACTTCCTGGGCGCAGAAATCCTGGTCGATGGCAAACGCCTCCGCGGTGACATTGAAATCCACCTGCGCTGCGCCGACTGGCACGCCCACGGCCACGACCGTGATGCGAACTTCGGCGGAGTCATTCTCCACGCCGTCCTCCTCCCGGGCACGAAGGACGTCTCAACGCTCGCCGGCCATCACCCCGAAACGGTGGTTCTCCTGCCCTACCTCCCGCGCGACCTCGAAGACCTGGCCGAAGAAGACGCACTCCTCGAACTGCGAGGCCGCTCAGGCGAAGTCGCGAAGCGTGTGCTCGCGGCGGAACCGAATCTTGCGCTGGGCCTGAAACGACGCGCGCTCGAACGTTTCCGCAATAAGACCAAGCACGCCCGCGCCCGCATCAAGGAAGTTGGCTGGGATGCGGCCTGCCATGAGCTCTTCGTGGAATCGCTGGGCCTAGGCGGCAACCGCGCTCCGATGTCGGAACTCGCCCGCAGCCACTCGCCGGAACAGATGCTCATCCTCGGCCTCGACGCGCTCTACATGGAGAAGTGCGGGCGCTGGCGCCTCCGCGGACTGCGACCCGCCGGCCACCCGCACCGTCGGCTCGGCCAATACCTCGAGCTCTATCGCCGGCGGCCCAACTGGCGCGCCCACCTTCGCGACTGGGTCCTCGCCCTGCCCTCCTCGCCCCTGGTGTCCGCCCGCCGCCGGCTCATCGACGAGGTCTTCGCCTGCCTGCTCTCCGACGGACGTGCCGATACCCTCTGCGTGAATGCGCTCCTCCCCCTGCTACAAGACCCGCGACACGCGCTCGATCGTAGCTGGCTCGACTGGCCGCCTGGTCATCACCCCGATGATATCCATGAGGCTAGGTCCCTGATCGGACTGTCTGGGTCGGCCCGAAACTGGGAAGTCCAAGGCATCCTGGATATCCTGCGCCGTTCAATGGCTAGCGCCGAAACGGCCGCCAAGGCTTAGGCCATCATCTTCCGCGCCTTCTCGAGCGAGACGGCCAGGCGATCCACTTCCTGGAGCGTATTGTAGAACGCAAACGAGGCGCGGGCGGTGCCACTGAGCCCGTAATACTTCATGAGCGGCATACAGCAATGGTGGCCGGTACGAATGGCGATGCCGTCCGCATCGAGCAACGTGCCGATGTCGTGCGGATGGCCGCCTTCGATATTGAAAGAGATGACGGCGACCTTCTCGGGCGCTTCGCCCACGATAGTGAGGCCCTTGATGGCCTTGAGGCGCTCGGTCGCCGCGGCGAGCAGGGTCTGCTCATGCGCATGCGCGGCGGCCTGGATGGGCATGAAGTATTCCAAGGCGACGCCGAGGCCGATGGCACCGGAGATATCGGGCGTGCCGGCTTCGAAACGTTCCGGTGCCTCGCGGAAAGTGGTGCCGTCGAAGTCGACCTTGCGGATCATGTCTCCGCCGAACTGGTAAGGCGGCATGGCGTCGAGCAGCTCCGGTCGACCCCAGAGCACGCCGATGCCAGTCGGTCCGAAAGTCTTGTGGCCGGAGAAAACATAGAAGTCGCAACCGAGCGCCGGGACGTCGACTTTGAAGTGCGCAGCGGACTGGCACCCATCAACCAACACCACGGCGCCGACGGCTTTAGCGAGGCGCGTCATCTCGGCGGCGGGGTTGACGGTACCGAGGGCGTTCGAGACGTGCGAGAAGGCGACGAGCTTGGTGCGGGCCGAAAGCAGGCCCTTGAAAGCGACGAGATCGATTTCGCCGCGCGGCGTGACGGGCGTCACGACGACTTTGGCACCGGTGCGCTCAGCGATGACCTGCCAGGGCACGATATTCGCGTGGTGCTCGAGATGTGTGAGGAGGATTTCGTCGCCAGCCTTGAGGTTCGTCCGACCCCAGCATTCAGCGACGAGGTTGATGCCCTCGGTGGCGCCGCGCACGAAGACGCAGCCGCGGGTATCCTTAAGCCCAAGGAACTTTGCGACCGAGGCGCGGGCAGCCTCGTAAGCCGTGGTGGCCTCCTCGCTCAGGAGGTGGACGCCGCGATGGACGTTGGCGTTCTGCTCCGAATAATAGCGTTCGAGGGCCTTGATCACGACCAGCGGCTTCTGCGAAGTCGCGGCGTTATCGAGGTAAGTCAGCGGACGTCCGCGCACGGAACGCCCCAGGATGGGGAAGTCCTTGCGAAGAGCGGCGACGTCGAACACGGGCATGAGCCGAACGTAAGCGGACCTGGGCGGGGCGCAACCGGGAAGCGAAATCAGGGTGCCGCCGGTAGGCGCACGGCCTTCCGAATATAGGCCGGCACGTCCACATCCTGCCCATCGATGAAGGTCATCGGCGTGCCGCCGAACAGACCGCGACGCATCGATTCCTCCGTCGCAAACTCGAAGATTGGCTGCGCGGGATCCTCCGACTTGGCCCCCTTCTTAGGCTTCGCCGGCGCCTTCGGCGCGGGTAACGAAGCGCCCAGCACCGAGACTTCGATGCGATCACCGAGCGAAGGTTCGATGCGGGCGCAGAGAACCGTCGAAGTTTCGCCGCCAAACCGCGTGCGGATTGCCGCGACGGCCTCGAAGGCCTCGGTCGAGGTCATCGCCGAACCGCCCGCGACAGTAACGAAGAGGGAGGCGACCTTAGCAACCGCACCCGGCGCATGCGCGAGCGGGCAATCGCAGGCCGCACGGGCGGCTTTCATCGCGGCACCTTCGCCCTGGCCGACGCCGTAAGCGAAGAGCGTGGGCGATCCGGGAGTGGAAAGAAGCGAGCGTAAGGCGGCCGGGTCGACCGCAATGAGGGCGCCGGACGCGAAGGCTGAAGCGA
>Ga0102915_1000395_pt1 | contig 13551 bp, 12 predicted proteins | sample Colrivmet1561A02_FD_78199 | JGI IMG/M metagenome (GOLD analysis project Ga0102915, IMG submission 78199) | Estuarine microbial communities from the Columbia River estuary - metaG 1561A-02 | ecosystem: Environmental > Aquatic > Marine > Intertidal zone > Estuary | place: USA: Columbia River...
CCAAACGGTGGCCGGCTTAGCCATGGCCTATTTGGCTCAGGTGCTTGCCTCCAGCGAGTCTCCAAAACAAAGCGAAATCACACTACAGGCCCGCGAACTCCTGCTGACCGGCCTCGACGTCAACATGGTCGCCAAAAAAATCGGCATGAGTTATCTGACGCTATATCGTCATTTTAAGAAGACCACCGGCCTCAGTCCTAAGGAATACGCGCTCAAAATCCGCCTCGCCCAAGCGGAGGATCTGATCTCCGGAACTCAGATGAGCATCAAGCAGATCGCTGAGCGCCTAGGATTCCACTCCGCAAGCCATCTCTCACTGGAGTATAAAAAAGTGAAGGGCATTGCTCCCCAAACCAAAAGAGACGCAAGAGCGGAAAGCGGGGGACTCAAAGACATGTTTTCGTGGCGACCTGAGGCCACCTAAGAAACGCAAAAGCGCGGTCTCCCTTTCGGAAGACCGCGCCCGTTATCAGCGATTCAGAGGAATGCGCTTACTTTTTGCACTTGGCGCACTCGTCACACTTGTCTTTGCAGCAAGTGGATCAGGCCTTATCCTTGCAGCAACCCGAGCAGGCCTCGCCTGCTGCGTTTAGGGATGCCACTGCGAACAGGGCCAATGCGATGGTAGTGAGAATAGATTTCATCATTTTCCTTTCGTTTTCGATTTTTGTTTTAGAACTTCCGGCAAATCCGGACACGGCGCGAGATCAAGCTTTGGCACGCGGTGGCGGTGTGGGTGGCTCCTCAAAAAGGGCTGTTCCTTTGTGATTCTCCTGGCTCCATCGAAAATCTCGGCTGGAGGGTTGAGAAAGGGACGCGGTGGATTGAATAGCCAAGATGGGGTGAAACGCGCTCATAGTGCTTGTCGAACACTCGCAGGCGGCCGATTTGTGAACGTGGTCAGGCATTTCGCAACAGCAGGAATGCTCCTCAACAGGCGCACCAAAACTCTTCGCGACCGATACCTGTGGCCACGAAAAAACCATAACCATCGTCATGGCCAAAAACCAAGCTGCCGATTGCAAGCAACGATTCACTTTTTGAAAGGTAGCCCTAAACCCCATCCCGTCAAGGGACCGAATATTTTTTGCAGGAATGGAGGTGAAAGATTATCGCAGTCAACTCCGAAGAGCCGACCTCAAGGACTCAATCGATACACAAAGCACGACTCCATCTCACCACAGCAGAAACTAGAATCCCAGTTTGGCGGGGGCCGATATTATCTGACGATCGGAACGCCCTTGAGCAGGAGGCTCTCGACGAATCCGGTGTGGTAGGCGCCACGACGGAAGTCGGAATTTTGCATGATGGCCTGCTGGAAGGGGATCGTGGTCTTGATGCCGGTGATCATGTATTCGCCCAATGCCCGAGACATGCGATTGATGCACGCGGTGCGGTTCGAGGCGGTGGCGATGACCTTGGCGATCATGGAATCGTAGTTGGAAGGGATCGGGTAGCCGGCGTAGGCGTGGGAATCGATCCGTATACCGCGTCCACCGGGGGCATAGTAAAGATCGATGTTACCTGGGCAGGGTTGGAAATTTCTTTCGGGATCCTCGGCATTGATACGGCACTCGATGGCGTGTCCACGCGGTTGAGCATTGATGACGTGCGCGCTGAGATGTTCACCGGCGGCGATTTGGATCTGGTGCTTCACGAGGTCGCATCCGTAAACCTCTTCGGTGATCGGGTGTTCGACCTGGATACGGGTGTTCATTTCCATGAAGTAGAAATTCCCATCGTCATCGACGAGATACTCGATGGTGCCGGCATTCTGGTATCCGACGCTTTCGCAGAGCTTGATCGAGGCATCGCCCATCTTTTTGCGAAGCTCGGGGGTCATGAGCGGGGATGGGCATTCCTCCACGATCTTCTGGTTACGGCGCTGCAGGGAGCAGTCGCGCTCGCCGAGATGAACGACGCGACCGTGCTGGTCGCCGAAGACCTGAAACTCAATGTGGTGAGGGTTGACGATGAACTTCTCGATGTAAACGGCTCCGTTGCCAAAAGCTTTTTCGGCCTCCATGCGGGCGGCGTGGTAACCTTGAACGAGGCTGCCCTCGTTGCTGGCGATGCGCATACCGCGTCCACCACCACCGGCGACGGCTTTGATCATGACGGGATACCCGATTTTGCGGGCCACGCGGAGGGCCTCGGCTTCGTCCGCGATGATGCCATCGCTACCGGGAGAAATAGGAACGCCGGCAGCGCGGGCGCAGTCACGGGCAGAATTTTTGTCGCCCATCATCCGAATCGCTTGGGCTGTCGGACCAATGAATTTGATATTGCACGAGGCGCAGACATCGGCGAAGTGGGCATTCTCGGCTAAAAATCCATATCCAGGGTGGATGGCATCGACATCGGCGATTTCGGCGGCGCTGATGATCCGATCAATCTTCAAGTAGCTGTCGGAACTGGCAGCCGGGCCGATGCAAATGGCCTCGTCCGCGAGTTGGACGTGAAGGCTGTGGATATCAGGTTCGGAGTAGATGGCAACGGACTGGACACCCAGTTCCTTACAAGCCCGGATGATGCGAAGTGCGATCTCGCCGCGATTGGCGATCAGGATTTTTTTGAACATGGGAGATTAATCGAGTGCGTTACTTCAAACGGAAGAGAGCCTGACCGAACTGGACCGGCTTGCCATTCTCGGCACAGATCTCAGTGACCGTTCCAGAAACTTCGGCTTTCACTTCGTTCATCACCTTCATCGCCTCGATGATGCATACGACAGTGTCGGGAGTGATTTCCTGGCCGACCGAGATGAAGGCGGGAGATTCGGGTGACGGCGAGCCGTAAAATGTACCAACCATCGGGGATTTGACTTCGATGCCGCCTGAGGCAGGGGCAGCAGCCGGAGAGGCTGGCGCGGCGTCGGTGATAGCCACGGGCTGTGCCGCCGGTTCACTCCATTGCACAAGCGGCTGCGTACTGATGTATTGGGGCGAACCCGGTGCACCAGATGTCTTGAGTGTGATCTTGAAACCTTCCTTTTCCATTTTGAAAACGGCGACGCCGTTTTTCTTCATGAGGTCGATGAGTGAGCGAATTTCTTTGATGTCCACGGTAGGTAGGGTGTTTGACTGAGACGCCAGAATGCCATGCCAGATCGGAAAGGGTCAAGCCATTGAAATTCGCGACTTCAAAAAAACCGATACTTTTTTGGGTGTGACCGAAGGCGGAGCCAGTGGTAATTGAAAGAACTAGAATGTTACGTATCGCTCTCAAAATGCTTTTCCGTGATCGCGCCAAATACGCGATGCTGGTCTGCGGATTGGCATTTTGTTCGTTGCTGATGTGCCAGCAATCGTCGGTTTTTTGTGGGTTGATGACCTGGCCGACGGCAACAGTGCGAAATATTGGGGCCCCCGTGTGGGTCGTTGACGCCAAAGTCGAGCAAGCGAACGAGATTATTCCAATGCGCCAGATCGAGGTCGATCGCGTGAGGGGAATCCCTGGCATGGCTTGGGCGGTGCCCCTCTACATCGGGATCGAGCAAGCGCGCCTCACGGACGGCTCATTCCAAAACATCCAACTAGTCGGCCTCGATACCGGAACGTTGACCGGGCGTCCGATGAATATGCGGGCCGGCCGCATCGAGGATCTTCGTCTTCCGAATGCCGTTGTGGTCGATCAAGTCGCCGTAGAAAAATTTCGACGCAAGGGGATCAAGATCGCGCTGGGAACGACGTTTGAAATCAATGACAAAGAAGCGCGTGTAGTCGGGATCTGCCATGTGAGCCGGAGCTTCCTCGGCCAGCCGTATGTTTATACAACCTTCGATCGGGCGTTGGAATACGCGAAACCCTCGCGCAAAATGCTCGGCTATGTGCTCACGGCGCCGATGCCGGGTGTCTCGAATGAAGAGTTGGCTAAGCGGATCAGCGCCCTCCCAGGCCTCCGAGCCATAGCCAAAGACCAGTTTTTTTGGGATACGATCCGCTGGTATATTAGGAACACCGGCATCCCAATTTCCTTCGGCACAGTGGTGATACTCGGGGTCATCGTGGGCATCGCGATTGCGGGCCAGACATTTTATTTGTTTGTGCACGACAACCTGCGTTTCCTTGCGGCGTTCAAAGCCATGGGGGCATCAAACTCCACGTTGGCCGGAATGGTGCTACTGCAGGCTTTTTCTGTCGGCTTCATCGGTTACGGCATCGGGGTGGGCTTGGCGAGCTGGTTTGGCAATACGGTTCTCGCAAAAGAACAACCGCCCTTTTTCATGCCGTGGCAAGTGCCGGTCTTTGTCGCGGGGGTGATTGTTTTTATCTGTGCGTTCTCAGCCTTAATCGGGCTCACGAAGGTGATGCGTTTGGAGCCCGCGGTGGTCTTCCGATGAGCACACCCACCCCGATCGCCGTGAAGGTGGACAACGTGGTGAAAAGTTTCGCCAACGGCGACTCGCGCACGTACGCCTTGAAGGGGGCAAGCCTCGAGGCCCGCTTCGGTGAGCTTCTCATGATCGTCGGCCCGTCCGGATGTGGAAAAACCACGCTGCTCAGCGTGATCTGCGGCACGTTGAAATTCGAGGAAGGCGATGTGGCTGTTTTTGGCCATGAACTACGCGCGATGCGCAACGGCGACATCACCCGCTTCCGCCGCGAGAATATCGGTTTTATTTTCCAACAGTTTAATCTCATCCCAACGCTCACGGCCGTGGAAAATGTGTCAATTCCCCTCATCTTGAAGGGCGTCTCCACCGCGCAGGCCGAAAAGCGCGCGTGCGAGGTGCTGGAAAAAGTCGGCCTAGCCGATAAATACAAATCGTATCCCAGCCAACTTTCCGGAGGTCAGCAACAACGCGTGGCCATTTCGCGCGCGTTGGTGCACGAGCCCCGCCTCATCATCTGTGATGAGCCCACGGCCGCATTGGATTCGGCTTCGGGACACAAAACACTGCAACTCCTCCAAGAGAGCGCCGTACGGCCCGACCGTTGCGTGATCATTGTCACTCACGACAGCCGCATTTATGAGTTTGCCGACCGCATCGTTCAGATGGACGATGGCCGCGTGGTCGGCCAGTTCAACGATCCATCCCAACTTTCCCATGCCTAAACGCCTCTCCTTCTATTTCGCCGTTGCAGGTGTCATCGCCGTGACCCTTCTCGTCCTTCGCCTCCGCAAAAGCGGCCCGGATTCCACGCCGGTCGTTCCCCCACCCCAATCGCCCTACGCGAACTCCATTGGCGGGCGCGGACTCGTCGAGAGCACGAATGAAAATGTGCGCATCGCACCGGCCACATCGGGCCTCATCGGCGCGGTGAATGTGCGTGTGGGAGACAATGTCGCCAAAGGGGACATTCTTTACACGATGGACGACCGCAACGCGGTCTCGGCTATCAACGTCCAAACCGCGCAAGTCGGAGTTCTCCAAGCCCAAGTTGCGGAAGCGGAAACACTGCTCGCCGACCGCAAGGATCAACTCGACCGCAGCACCAAGCTTCGGGAAAAAAATGTCTCGAGCGAAGATGAGGCAAAGCGGAACCTCTTTGCATGGCAGGCCGCCCAGCGCCAACTTGATCGCGCTCAAGCCGACCTCGTCCTCGCCAAAGCACGCCTCGCCGACGCCCAGGTGCAACTCAGCCTCCTAACGATCCGTTCCCCGCGGGATGGCACCATCCTGCAAGTGAACATTCGTCCAGGTGAATACACGATGGTGAATTCCGAAGAAACGTCGATCCTGCTGGGCGACATTTCCCAACTCCAACTCCGCGTGGATGTGGATGAATCCGATGCCCCCCGCGTGCGTGCGGGTTGCACGGCGGTGGCCTTCCTAAAAGGGTCTCGCGAAAAAGCCATCCCTCTCGAGTTCGTCCGAATCGATCCCTACATCCTCCCGAAAAAATCTCTCTCCGGTGAAAGCACCGAACGCGTCGACACCCGCGTACTACAAGTGATTTTCCGGTTCAAAAATCCGGATTTTCCCGTTTACGTCGGCCAGCAAATGGACGTCTTCATCGACGGCTGAGAAGGAACGCTCAGTTCGGCAGCAAGGTCGCCTCGGCGTCACTTTGGCAAAGCGGGTCTGCGGCATAACCCGGAAACTCTGCCTCGGGCGAAAGAAGCCTCACGTCGATGTCTAGGGACCGGAATGTCACCGGACCAGTGACTGTGGCCACGGCGGTGTCCGCCGCATCCCGACCCACGCCGATCCGCACGAATCCCGTCTCGGGAGACAACCTCGTCGCATCATAAACGAGCCAACGCCCACCCAGCCACGCCTCGAAATGCGCGTGGAAATCGGCAGGCCGAAGGCCCCAGGAATAGGAACTGCAAAAACGGGCGGGAATACCCAACGCCCGGCAAAAAGCGATGGCGAGATGAGCGAAGTCGCGACAGACCCCGGCCCGCTGCGTGGCCGTATCGAAAGCACTCGTCGTGGAATCCGTGCTCCCCACGAGGTATTCGACGTTGTTGTAAATCCAATTGCAAATGCCGCAGACGCGGTCATGGCCGGCCGCCAGATGACCGAAGGTGACTCTCGCCATCCGCACCAGCTTGTCGGATTCGCAATAGCGGCTCGGATAGAGAAAAGGGATCACGTGCGCGGGCAAATCGGCCAACGTGGACTCCCATACCATCTCGGATTTGCAAAACACGGGAACCAACTCGACCTCGGCCTCATAGCGAATGACGACATCTCCCGTATTCGCAGCAAAGCGGTGGAAACGCGTCGGTGAACCCGAATCACGCACTTCGTCAAAAAACGCATTCTGACTATTCACTATCTTCTCGTGAATGATCCGTTGAGCCCCACCAACTGCAGCGGAAATGTTCAGCAGGAACGTGGACTCACCGAAGACCTCGTAGGTGATCTGAGATTGAATTGAAAGACGAATGGGTGTGACCACGGGGCCACCTTGAAGCAGTCCCCCAGTGAACTCACGCACGAAAGCGAACGAATTGCGGGCGGCACGGCGCTTTTCAATTCAAGGCCTTTCTTTATATTGAAGACATGCGTTTTGTTTTTGCCCTTCTCGTCCTCGCTGCCCTGCGCCCCTCCTTGGCTGTTGAAATCGAGGGCGTCCAAGTCCCCTCTCAAGTGCAAGCGGGCGGACAGACCCTGCCGCTCAATGGGGCCGGACTGAGAACCGTTGTCCTTTTTATCATTCCCATCAAAGCGTATGTGGCGGCATTCTACGCCCCCGCACCTCTCCGCTCCGAGGCCGATGTAGTGAACTCCAGCGGCCCACTGGTATTCACATTCACCTTTTTGAAATCTGTTGGCCAAGGTCAGGTGAAAAGCGCTTGGAGCGCCCAATTCGCGGATAGCGCCGCCTACACTTATCCCGGTTTTGAAAAAGATCGTGACGCCTTCATTGCCCTCTTTGGCCCCCTTCAAACAGGCGGCATCGAGTCAGTCCAGTTGGTGGGCACCGACACGTTGGTCTATGATTCCGGCGAGCTGAAAGGCACCATCCGCGGACGGGACTTCCAGCGCGCCTTTTTGAGCCTGTGGTTCGGATCCAAGCCGGTGATGCCAGAACTGAAAGCTGCCCTGCTCGGAAAGTAGGGCTCAGCCGAACTGGCGACCGCTTCGCAACGTGTGGACAGTGATTTCCGGCGGGCAATTCCACCGCGCCGCGACTCCGCATCCGCCAGTTCCTGGCGAAGTGTAGCCCTGCATTTCTCCATGACTCCACCGCCCGACAACGAATCGTCGCGGAACACGACAGGGCACGACCAAAGGCTTACCGCCCGGGAGACAGATCTGGCCTCCATGCGTGTGTCCACTGAGGTGGAGGTGAAAGCCTAGACCCGCGGCTTCCCTGTAAGTTTCAGGGCTGTGTGAGAGAAGGATGGCGCAAGCCTCGCGCGGAATGCGGGCGCGCACCTCAGCGAGATCGTGGGTTTGGTAAAAATGCGGATCGTCGATGCCCCCCATCCAAATCGACGCCCCACCCCGCCGGATCTCAGTCACTTCGTTGAGAAGGATCGGGAGGCCCATGGACTCGAGCTCCGGCACCATCTCGATGAAATCGTGGTTTCCGAGGATACCCCAGCGCTGAGAGTTTAATGTTTCAACGATACGTCGGGTTTCTCGAAGACAAACTTCATGGTCGCCCCCCATACCATTGCGGAAGTCCCCCGTGATCACGGCCGCATCGTGCGGGCAGAGGCGGATCAGATCGACCACCACGGCGGTGAGCGCGGGGTCGAGATCACAGTGAAGATCGGTGAGTTGAAGTAAGCGAAACCCCTCAAAGGCCTCCGGCAGCGAAGGCAGTACCCAGCCCTGTTCCACCACCCGCACATCCAAAAATCCCCGCCGCATCATCTCGCGGATCCCAAAGAATTTGAAAAATGCAGACAGCAAACTGTCGAAGGGAATGAGCCGCTCCAAACGAAACACGCCCCTGCCCTGATGCAGGAAACGGATGGTTTTATCCGTCTGGCGCTGGAGTCGTTTCGTGTAAAGGCGATCTCCGAGGCGACGCCGTAACGGCACCAGATCGGATTCCGATTTTTCCGGAAGAAGGCTCAACGGGGTTGTCCGACGGACTTAGGATCCTCTGTTTGCGCAGGCTGCTGAGGCCTGAAAGTGCCAGACAGGTCTTGCGTCTCCCAACGCTTCTCATAGCGGAGCGGAGTAAATACCCCCGTCACGCCATCCTTCTGCAAATACACTTCTGCCGTCCGCTGCCAGTCACTGGACTCCGCTTCGCCATAAAGCGTGCCGTCTTTCAACCGAGCACGGATTTCGGCGCGCAGTTCCATGGATGTCGCATTCGAGGGCGAGGCAAGATGGAGCGGACGTAGTCGAATTTCGTTTTGCTTCAGCATTTGCGGGTGCAAAAACACGAAAGCCCCCAGCGGCACTTTCGCCGTGGCACGCAGACTTCGCAGGGTCAAGAATGTGGAATCCCCCACCTTCGATGCCCATGCCTCAAAATCATATTCCGTGCTGGCGCCTTTTTCCGAATGAGTGATCTGAACCCGATACAAATCATGATCCGCTGGAGTGACGAGTGCGCGCGAGGTGGCTCCGGTTTTATCCGTGTGCTTCCACTCGCCAAGGAACCATGTGTTCACCGATTCCGATGGACCCGAGGTGAGCGGCTTATCAAAAAAGCATCCGCCCAAAAAGAAAGGAGCGAGAACGAGGACTAAACGCAGAAAAAAACTCATGCCTGCGCTATATTCGAGTTCCGTCTGGAATGACACTGTTTTTCGGCACGACCACGATGCCGTCCCGTATGTAATAGCCTTCACCATCCAGATTTTCGGTTTCAGCTTTGGGTGTGATCACCACGCCATTCCCGATGCGGGCATTCTTGTCGATGATCGCACCCTCGATGGAGCAATTTATACCCACACCGATCGGCGGCACGCCTGCGGCACGGACGTCGTCAAGCGACTCATACAAGTCGGCTCCCATCATCACTGTATTCTTCAGAGTCGAGCCTGCGCGCACAATGCTGCGGATGCCAATGACGCAACGATCGAGAGTCACATCACCCAATATGCAGCCATCGGAAATCATGGCGCGTTTGACCTTCGCGCCGTCAATCACAGTGGCCGGGAGACAAAGCGGTTGGGAGTAAACGGGCGAACCCGGAACATAGAAACTGAACTTCGGATTGTTGTCAGCCATTTCCAAGTTGGCGTCAAAAAACGAACGGATGGTTCCGATGTCTTCCCAATAACCCTCAAAGATATGGGCCATCACTTTCCGATTTTGAATCGCGGATGGGATAATGTTTTTACCGAAATCCACAAGATCGTTGTCGAGGCTTGAGATGAGGGCCTCGCGATTAAAGACGTAGATGCCCATCGAGGCTTGGAAAAGTTCCTCTTGGCTCGGATGTCCGATCTGGCTGAGCAATTCACCAGGAATGCGGAGCGAGTCGATGACCTCGGGGTCCTTTGGTTTTTCCACAAACCGCGTGATGCGACGGTCGCTGTCCGTGGCCATGATTCCAAATCCCGGGACCGCCTTGCGCTCGACAGGAATCGTTCCGATGGTGAGATCCGCCCCGGACTCGATATGCTGACGGATCATCTGGCGGTAATCCATGCGGTAGAGTTGGTCTCCGCTGAGAATGATGAAATATTTGCAACGGTGCTCTAGGAAATACCTCATGTTCTGCCGGACCGCATCCGCCGTGCCCTGATACCACCGCGCGCCCTCTGGCGTTTGCTGGGCGGCGAGGATGTCCACGAAGCTCGGAGTGAAATTGTCGAATTTGTAGCTCTCGTTGATGTGCGTGTGAAGCGAGGCGCTGTTGAATTGTGTAAGGATATAAATCCCGCGTAACCCAGAGTTCAGGCAGTTGCTGATCGGGATATCAACCAAGCGGTATTTGCCGCCAAGTGGAACGGCCGGCTTGGAGCGCTCTTTGGTGAGTGGAAATAGTCGTGAACCGGCACCACCTCCCATGATGATAGCCAGAGTCTCGGACTTGAATGAAGATGAGGGTTGAACAGTCATAGGCGTTCCAAGCTTGCGTGGATAGTTGGACGATGTCACGATACTTTTATGTGTGGAATTGTTGCTTACATCGGTCGCTCGGCCGCCCTCCCTGTATTGATGGATGGTCTTCGCCGCTTGGAATATCGCGGTTATGACTCGGCTGGCGTGGCCATTTTGGAGAGCGGCCAGATCCACCTACGTAAATCCATCGGCCGCATCGCAAACCTGGCCGAAGAGATCGAAAAAAATCCCGTTTCGGGATCGATCGGCATCAGCCACACCCGCTGGGCCACGCACGGCGCAGTCACCCGCGAAAATGCCCACCCCCATACCGACAAATCGGGTCGGCTTCACCTCGTCCACAACGGGGTGATCGAGAATTATCAAATCCTGCGCGACCAACTGATCGAGCGTGGACATATTTTCCACTCCCAGACGGACACCGAAGTCCTCGCCCACCTCGTGGGGGAGGCCTTTGACCGCGCCACATCGCGAAATGAAGCCACCCTTGTCGAGGCCGTTCGCCAAGCCCTCCGACAAGTCATCGGCACCTACGGCATTTCTGTCGTTCATGCCGACGTGCCCGGTGTCATCATCGGCGCCCGCCGCGGAAGCCCCCTCGTTTTGGGCATTGGAAAAAATGAACACTTTCTGGCTAGCGACGTGAGCGCCATTGTGGCTCACACAAGGGACGTGGTTTTTCTCAACGACTACGAGATCATCGCCCTGCAAGCTGAGGGATTTGAAATCACGACCGTCTCGGGTAACGGGGCCGACTACCAAGTCAGCAAAGTCGAATACTCGGCCGAATCCGTTGACAAGGGCCACTACCCTCACTACATGCTCAAGGAAATCCACGAGCAACCGAACAGCGTCCGGGACGCCCTGCGCGGCCGACTTTGCCTCGAAGAAGCCACGGCTAAACTCGGCGGATTGAACATGTCGAACGCGGACCTCCGCTCGGTGGATCGCATCGTCCTCGTCGGTTGCGGCACCGCCTTCCATTCCGCGCTGGCAGGCGAATACCTCATCGAATCCCTCGCCCACATCCCGGTGGAATGCGAGTTCGCGAGCGAATTCCGCTATCGCAATATCCCGCTCGACCGCGACACGCTGGTCTTCGTCGTAAGCCAGAGCGGCGAAACAGCAGACACCCTCGCCGCCCTCCGAGAAAGCCAGCGCAAGGGCCACCGCACCCTCGGCATTTGCAACAATGTCGCCAGCACGATCGCCCGCGAAAGCGATGGCGGAGTCTACATGCACGCTGGCCCCGAGATCGGCGTGGCTGCGACCAAATCCTTCACCTCACAGCTCACCATTTTTGCTCTTCTTGGGCTGCTTCTGGGACGCATCCGCCACCTCTCCCACAGCGATGGACTCGAAATCATCGCCGCGATGGAGAAACTGCCGGATCTCGTAGCGCGAACCCTCCAACTCGACTCGCAGATCGCCGCCATTGCCAAAAAATACGCCCACTCGAAGAGCTTCCTCTTCATGGGCCGCCAGGCTCAGTATCCGATCGCCTTGGAAGGCGCCCTGAAGCTCAAGGAGATCAGCTACATTTCCGCTTCTGGGTATCCTAGCGCGGAACTCAAGCACGGCGTCATCGCCCTCATCACCGAGGAAGCCCCCTCAATCTTCATTGCCCCGAGAGACGCGGTGTTCGAAAAAAACATCAGCAACATCGAGGAAGTCAAAGCGCGCAAAGGCCCCGTCATTGCCATCGGAACGGAAGGCGACACGGCCCTCGCAAAAATCTGCGACGACGTGATCCTGATCCCCGATTGCCCGCACTACCTCACCCCGATCCTTTCGGTGATTCCATTGCAACTCCTCTCCTACCACATCGCCGCTGAACTCGGCTGCGACGTGGACAAACCCCGCAACCTCGCCAAAAGCGTCACCGTCGAATAAACACCATCTCGAAGGCTGTCGGTCATTTTTAGACGAAAATCGCTCTCGAAAACGTCCTATCATCCAGATGCAAAAAATAATCGCTGGATTTGCGGTCGAATGGAATCAGTTCAAGCGGGCTAAGATCTTCACCGTTTTGGCGGTTCTGTGTTTTTGTCAAATCAGTAACGCAGCGACTGCCGCCGAGATTGTTGCCGAAGGCCTCATCCTCCCATCGCGTTCGGTTTCCCTCAGTCTCCCAGTGGAGGCCATTTTGCGAGAAGTTAAAGTTAAGGAAGGCGCTTTGGTTCTGAAGGGTGACATCTTAGCCATTCTATATAGCCCTGTAGAATCTTTGGAAAAGGAACGCGCTTCGAAACAACTCGATCTCGCTGAGTTCATGCTCGGAAATAGTGAAAAACTGCGCTCTAACGCCATTATCAGCGAAGAAGCGGCCCGACAAAAAAAACTCGACTGCGATATTGCTCGGATTGAAGCCCGCCGGGCGGAAGCCGTCCTACACGAAAAAACCCTCTATGCCCCATTTGACGGTTTTATCCTTCGTATCTTGAAGGAGCCTGGCGAAACGGTGGGCCGAGTGGATAAGGTCATCGATATTGTCGACATCAAAACACTTCATGTGGATGCCTACCTCGAAGGGGAATGGAAAGACCGTTTGAAAGAAAACACCAAGGCCGCCATTGAAGTTCCATCGATGGGAGAAAAAAAATTACTCGCTTCCATTGGCATGATCGATCCCGTTGTGGATCCCTCAAGCGGTCTCTTCCGCGTGAGACTCCTTCTCCCAAACCCCGACATGTCTATCCCTTCTGGTATCCCAGCCAAGGTCACATTCTCATTTTAATAAAGTCCATGCCAAAGCGCGCTCCCATTTTTCTCACGCCTGAAAATGCCAAGCTGCTCGAGGCGCTTTGGAACGAGCACTCCGGTGCCGTGCATTCCATGCTCATGGCCTTTTGCGGAAACTCAAATGATGCCGGTGACATCCTTCAAGATCTTTTTCTTCGCCTGTGTCGCGATCCCTCGACGCTCACAACCATGAAGTCCCCACGGGCATTCTTAGTCGTGTCTGCCCGCCGACTTGCTATTGACCTCGCCCGTAAACGTACAGCCGAACTGAGGCGCCAAGAATCCCCCGAAGCCCTAGCTCATTTTCATCCCACGCCAGCGACTCCATCCGCAGACAAGGACTTGGCAAATATAATCCAAGCCGCGCTACA
>Ga0102915_1000398_pt1 | contig 13513 bp, 5 predicted proteins | sample Colrivmet1561A02_FD_78199 | JGI IMG/M metagenome (GOLD analysis project Ga0102915, IMG submission 78199) | Estuarine microbial communities from the Columbia River estuary - metaG 1561A-02 | ecosystem: Environmental > Aquatic > Marine > Intertidal zone > Estuary | place: USA: Columbia River...
CCCCCCCGCGAAAAGCCTCCATGTTCTACCCACCTCCGCGTTACGATTTGATAATTTTAGCGAAACGCAGAGATGCAGAGCACGCCGAGGAAAGCGGGGAGTTTTATCCCGATTTCAGAAGTTGAAATGTAAGCAGAGCAGATTTGACCATAGATTTCACAGATGAAGAAAAATCGCAAATGATGCCCCCTCAAAAATCAGTAAATCTTTGCAATCAGTGGTTAAATTTTCCAACGAAACGACGCATAATTTATCCCCGATGAGCCTCCAATCATCTCCGCGAATTTCTCCGCGCACTCCCTGCCTCCGCGTTTCGATTCAGCCCCATCATCCCACCGGCTTTTCCGCCTTCGGGTCCTTCCAGGTCGACTGCACATAGACTTCGCGCAGTTGCTTGAAGTCGATTTGGCAGGGGCTGTGGGCCATGAGGTCGGCGCCTTTGTTGTTTTTCGGGAAGGCGATCACTTCGCGAATGCTGTCCTCGCCGGCCATGAGCATCGCGATGCGGTCGAGGCCGAGTGCGAGACCACCATGCGGCGGAGCACCGAAACGGAAGGCATCGAGGATGTGACCAAACTTCACTTCCTGTTCCTCGGGTCCAACGCCGAGCACTTCGAACATTTTTGCCTGCAGATCCTTTTCATGAATCCGGATCGAACCACCGCCGAGCTCATAGCCGTTGAGCACGACATCATAGGCCACGGCACGGACATTGGCGAAATCACCCGCCGCGAGCTTGTCGGCATCGTCGGCATTCGGACGCGTGAAGGGATGGTGAACCGCTGCCCAATGACCACTCTCTTCATCGAGCGCGAGCAAGGGGAAATCAACCACCCAGAGGAAATTGTAAGCATCGGAATTTTTTGTCAGCTCAAGCATCTCGGCACACTCGCAGCGCACGCGACCAAGGATCGTGCTCACGCTTTCACGCGAACCGGCGACGAAGAAAACAATGTCGCCCTCAGCGATCGCGAGCTTGGAAACCAAGGCGTCCTTTTCCGCATCGGTGAAGAACTTCCACAGCGGGCTCTTGTACTCGCCGCCTTCGCACTTGATGAATGCCAGCGTCTTGACCGGAAGCCCGGCCTGAATCGCAATTTCGTTGAGACGGTTCATTTGACCCGTCGTCACACCTGCAAATCCCTTGGCATTGATCGCACGCACCACACCACCCTGATCGAGCGTCGAGCGGAAGATCTTGAATTCCGTCGCCGCGAACACATCGCCGAGATCGGTGATCTTCATGTCATAACGCGTGTCGGGCTTGTCCGAGCCGTAGATATCCATCGCGTCGGCATAGGTCATGCGTGGGAAACTTTGCGGAATGCCAATGCCAAGACCGGCCTTGAACATCGAGGCAAGCAGACCCTCGACCAAACGGATGATGTCTTCCTGTCCGACGAAGCTGGCCTCGATGTCGATCTGCGTGAACTCCGGCTGACGATCCGCGCGAAGGTCTTCATCGCGGAAACAACGGGCGATCTGATAGTATTTTTCCAAACCCGCAACCATCATCAGCTGCTTGTACTGCTGCGGCGCCTGCGGCAGCGCGTAGAAACGACCTGGGTTGAGGCGCGAGGGCACGAGGAAATCGCGCGCCCCTTCGGGTGTCGGGTTCGAAAGAATCGGCGTTTCGATTTCAAAAAATCCGCTCTCATCGAGATAACGGCGCGCCGCCGAAGTGATCACGCTGCGCTGGCGGATGTTTTTGCTCATGCGCGGACGGCGCAGATCGAGGTAGCGGTATTTCATCCGGATGTCCTCGTTCGAAAGATCCTTGTCGAGTTGGAAGGGCAAAACATCGGCTTTGTTGACGATGTTGAGTCCACTCGCCACCACCTCGACCGTACCGGTGCCGATGCGATCATTGGTCGTGCCTTCGAGTCTTTTTGAAACCACACCCGTCACCTGCACCACATCCTCTTCGCGCAAAGTATGCGACAGAGCCGCGAGCTCGGGATTCTGATCGGGATGGAAAACGCATTGGGTGAGCCCCTCGCGATCGCGAAGATCGATGAAGATGACGCCACCGTGGTCACGGGCTGAGTTGACCCATCCGATGAGCGTGACAGTTTCGCCGATGTGGGATTCGCGGATTTCGTTGCAGTGATGGGTGCGCATGGATTGAAATGGTGAGTTGTTAAAAAATGATCAGGCGAGCAAGGGACCATCGGGCTGTTGCAGGCGTTCGGTGAGCCACTCGACCGCATTTTCGGCATTGCCGGATTCCTCGCTGCGGTTTGAAAGGATTTTGAGTTTCAGTTCGGGATATTCAGCACCGACCACCAGGGCAAAGCGCGCGCCCGATCGCTCGGCGCTCTGGAATTGCTTGGCGACCTTCGCAGGGGTCATCGCAATGTCGGCGGAAATCCCCGCACTGCGCAGTTGCGTGAGCAAAGAAAGCGAATCAGCCCGGCGATTTTCATCGGCAACGACGATATAGACATCGCAAGCGGCGGCATGGCGTTGAAGCCACACCTCCATTTGCATCAATGCATGCGGAGTCTCCTCGATGAGGTTGCGAATCACATAATCGCCCATCGCAAAACCCGTCGCAGGCATGTCGACTGCGCCATTGGAAATGGTCGAAACGAGCGTGTCATATCGACCACCACCCGCGACCGCGCGCATCGATTTGCTCGAATCAAAAACCTCGAACACAACACCGGTGTAATAAGCCAAACCGCGCACGATCGAGAGATCGAGTTCGATGAACTCGCCCATGCCGCGCGATTCAAGATCCTGTCGAATCGCATTGAACGCCGCAGAGGCATTCGCCGGATTGCCGATGAAATCTTTCACCTGCCCGACGCTGAGTCCCAAGGCCCGCAGCTTTTGTTCAAGCACCTCAGGCTTTTCGCGTTCGAACTTGTCGATGATCCCCAGAAAGTCCGGCAGCGCGGCATCATCGATGCCATGAGCTTTTGCAAAATCGACCCATGCCTTGCGATCCGACACGCGAACGACGAAGTCACCGCGCTTGAAGCCAAACGCGAGCATCGTCTCGATCGACAGCGCGATCAATTCGGCATCTGCCTCGGGTCCGGCTTCGCCTAGGATATCGACATTGAATTGATGAAACTCACGGCCGCGACCCTTTTGAGGTTTCTCGTAGCGAAAGCACTGGCCGATCTCAAACCACTTGAGCGGCTTGGGAAAATGACGCTGATGCTCGGCCGCGAGACGCGCCAGCGATGCAGTCACTTCCGGACGCAGCGTCACATCGCGTCCGCCCTGATCCTCAAAACGAAAGAGTTGCGAGGAAAGCTCACCGCCTGATTTTTTCAGATACAGCGCCGTGTCCTCGAGCACCGGGGTTTCGTATTCGACAAATCCCGAACGGCGGGCGACCGCACGCCAGGTCTCAAACAGGTAATTCCGGATCGCGCATTCACGGGGAATGAAATCGCGAAATCCGGGGAGTGCTTGAAACGACGGGCCAGCCATGGGAGGGCGGCGAGAATGCACGCCGAGAGCGGCAATTCAAGGCAGGATTGCGTCGCAGGCCGAACCCGACCGAGCCGCAAATTCAATTCTGCGGCGGTTTTTTGCCCGAATCACTCACGCCACAGCTCCCACCGCAACGCCACAGCGAACGCCGATGACGAGACACCGTCCGATATCCCGCATCACGCCAAGGCCTTGGAATGAGCCGCAAAATCACCGCCAAACGCCAAAACCCACCCAAAGCCCGAGCCAACTCAAGGCAGGCTTCGCTCTCAGTGAAAATTTCATCACACCCGTCCCTCACCACCACCATCGATCCTCCATCCTTACCAATTTCCGCCGAAAATCCGCGGTTTTGAGCCATTTCCCCCTGTAAGGGCAAGCAATCGATGCGCCTCCGCCGATCGTGTTTCCCAATCCAAGCGATCATCGCCGAACAAAGCCCGCAGTCGGCATCGTAAAACAAAGTCCAGCGCACGCAGGCAATCTAACGCATCAAACTCGCAGTGCCAGAACCGAGCGATGATAACCGCGGTTTTTGACCACTGATTGCACTGATTTTTCAGAGAATTCTTGATGCAGCTCCCATCTTCTCCCCATTTGTGAAATCAGTGAAATCAGTGGTCCTAACAGAATTTCACCCACATTTCGATTTGCCTAAAACCGCTGTCTCACTATGTTGTTCAAATGAACGCATTAAAACTCAGTCAAATTACGGACCTGGAAGAAAGCTCACACTGCCCGCGCATCCAAGACATGCCCAATGGCGAGCGGCCGCGCGAAAAACTGGCCCATCTCGGACCCTCGGCCCTCGACAATGCCGAGCTGATGGCCCTCTTCATTTCGACCGGCATCCGAGGCCGCAGTGCGATCGAGATCGGCCGCACGCTAATCAGCAAATACGGCTCAATCGGAGCGCTTGGCAGCTTGCCGGTCAGCGAGCTTGCCAAAGAACACGGCCTCGGCCTCGCCAAGGCCTCGAAGCTCGCCGCAGCCTTCGAGCTGGGCACCCGCGTCGCCCGCGAGCAAGTCCACGACCGACCCCTCGACAGCGCCGAAATCATCCACGACATCTTCGGACCACAGCTTCGCCACCTCAGCCAGGAGCAAGTCATCGTCGCCACCCTCGACAGCCGCCTGCGCCACTCCGGCACCACCGTGGTTTCGATCGGCACCGTCGATCAATCCTCCGCCCACCCGCGTGAAATTTTGCGTCCTGTCATCACCCGCGGCGCTTACGGATTCGTGCTCGTTCACAATCATCCCTCCGGCGACCCCTCCCCCAGCCGCGCCGACGAGGAAGCGACCCACCGCATCATCGAGGCCTCCAAACTCATGCAGTTGCGCTTCTTTGATCATGTCATCATCGGCAAACCATCGCCCGGCCGCACGCCCTACTACTCGTTTCGCGAGGCAGGCTTGATCCGCTGAGTTGCATTCCATGCACGGAGATCCTAGTCTTGCGAGCGCCCCCGCATGCATCGCCTCCACCTCACCAGGAACCTGCGCACCCTCGCGTTCCTTCTCATCCTCACCGCCGCGATCGCCGCGCCGGTCGGCTTGTGGTGGCTCAATCGTAGCGGCCTGCCCGAATCATGGCGCGCCACTATCGAAGGCGAAATCGCCAAACAAGGCGTGCACATTTCCATCGGCGCGCTCTCCTACAACCCGTTCCGCGGCATCATTGCCGCAAAAGTGAAAGTCTTCGAAAACGCCTCGCGCAAAAAGGAAATCGCCAACCTCGAACGCGTCATCATCGACCTCGACAAAACCAAACTCGCCCGCGGCGCGGTCGTGCTGGCAAAAATCGAACTCAAGGACGCCGGGCTCACCCTTGCCGTGCGGCCCGATGATCCAAACTCCGAGCTTCTCGAAATCCGCCACGCCAGCGGCACCCTCCTCATGCCCGGCGAGCGCCGATTGGAAATCCGCAACACGAAAGGCACGATCAGCGGCATCGAGGTCAGCCTCGATGCCCGCATCATCGGCTATCAGCAGGATCCATCGAAACCGACCGACGAGGCGCAACTCGGTCAACGCCGCGAGCTTATCGCCAAAATCATTAAACAACTCAACACCTGGCAATTCGATCCAGCCTCACCACCGCGACTCGGCATTGATCTTGAAGGCGACACCAACCGCCACGAATCGTTCCGCGCGAAATTGACACTCGACGCCGAGGGCATCGAAAAAAACCAACACACACTCAACACGCTCAAAGCCGAAGCCGAACTCGCCGACAACCTGCTCACGATCACATCGCTCAAAGCCACCGACCAAGCCGGCGAGCTCGACGCGCGCGCCGATTACGACATTGGGAAACGTCAGGGCCGCTTCGACATGATTTCATCCCTCGAGATACCATCCCTCTTGTCGGCATGGCTCAACATCGATCAGCCGAGCGGACTCAACGTCGAAGGCCCGCAGCAACTCGAAGCGAATGGCGAATTTCAAATGCAGGCCACCGGCCCGCCGCACATCGAGGCCACCGGTCGGGCCAGCCTTCAATCGATTGTTTTTCGCGGCACCCTCCTCGATAGCTTCAGCGGCACCTTCGCCAAACAAGGCTCAAAGTTTTTCCTCAAAGACATCCTCATCACCCGCCCCGATGGCGAGGCGAAAGGAAAACTTCTCATCGATGGACCACTCCGCCGTGTCGCGATCGAATCCACCCTGCCCGCCAAAGTTTTCCATCCGTTTTTCATCGGTCAACCGTTGGCCAAAGTCATCAATGACTTTTCCGAACGCAAGGGCGCGAAGTGTCATGTCGTGCTCGAAGGCACGAGCAACGCGGAAGACCGACACGCATGGCACTACGAAGGAAAGGCCTCGGTCGAAAACATGAACTTCCGCGGAGTGCCGCTCGAAAGTGCCGCGTGCGACCTCAAGCTGAACCATCACGAACTCGACTTCAGCAATGGCACTGTCGTTTTCAATTACAACGACTACCCGCTGCGCGATGCCTTCAACGGCAAGCGTACCGGCACCGCGGAAATCGAACGCATCCGATACAATGCGCCCGAAAAAATCGTCGAGGTCGTCAATGTGCGAGGACCTTTCTGGGCAGCGCCGCTTGTCCGACTCTTCGCAGCCAAGGTCGCCGACGACCTCGAAGCCTACCGCTTTCACCAGCCGCCCAACATCCGCGGCTCCGGCAAGGTCGATGTCACACCCGCTGGCCGCACTTCTCTCGACATCGATTTCGATTCGGACTCGGCCGCGAACTACATCTTTCTCGGCAAGGACATCACCCTCACCAAACCCTCCGCCACCATCGCCATCCGCAACCGCAGTGTGCTCATCGATAAGCTCAAGGCCGGCACCTTCAACGGCGAGGTCAAATCACGCTACGATTTCCCCGGCGATGGAAAACTCATCGGCGAAATGAGCTGGACCTCACTCTCGATCCCCGAGCTTTCCAACACCTACGGCTTCAACATGAAAGGCGGCGGTGAGGTCACCGGTCGCATCGGTTTCACCATGGCCAATCGCGATGTCACCACCATGAATGGCGATGGCCTTCTCGCGATGGAAAAAACCGAGCTGTTTTCCGTGCCGATGTTCGGCCCGCTCAGCCCGGTCGTCAGCACCGTGCTCAACAACCGCAACGCCGGCTTCGAACACGCGGCCAACGCCTTCTGCAATTTCACCATCCGCAACGGCATCCTCAGCACGCGCGATTTCAACACCTCCACCAAGTCGCTCTCCTTCACCGGCGACGGTTCGGTGAACCTCGACACCCAGGCTTTCGACATGACCATGCGCATGAATGCCCGCGGCCTACTCGGCATCATCACCCTTCCGCTCAAACCCTTTTACGGAATGTTCCAGTTTCGCGGCACTGGCCCGCTCAAGAAACCAAACTGGGAAAACGTGATGTTCTCGCCGCCGCCCGCTCCGGAACCGGCCGAATCGGCAGCACCGCCCAAAGCCCAAGGCATTGCTCCGAACCCCTGAAAAATCCGTGCATTTTCATCGGTAAAAAATCACATTTTGAGCGAGCTCCAACCCATCCCCCGATTTCCCACTTGCGGGCATTGCCCGACTTTGGTTTGCTCCGCCTCCACCCACGCCGCTGTAGCTCAGGGGTAGAGCAGCTCATTCGTAATGAGCAGGTCGTCGGTTCAAATCCGACCAGCGGCTCCATTGGTTTTGGTAAACAACACGAGTCGTCAATCAAATGAGGTGATGCAGGGGGAAATAACCTAAACGCAGGGTCCATTTCTCACATATGCTTTGGTTAGCCCCTCATCATGTCCATGCTTCAAAAACCCGGGCAAATAATTGCCAATTGCATTTCATGGTTCCTACTTTCGGTTGGCGCCGCAACGGTCAGCGCCAACGACAAGGTCCATGTCTCGCGCTTCTGGCACAACCACCAGCCAACCTATTGGCCGGAATGGAATAGCAACGGATCGCAAACCAATCGCGTGCAATACGCATGGGATTCGGTCGTGATGAAGTCGGGTCAGATTTACGGTGGCCTCAGTCCGAAGCAGCACCCGGAAAACAACCTTACCGACATCTTCGGTCTCGATGACCGCCGCACTTCCTACCAAAGCGGTCCGCGCAATTCGCTCAGCAGTTTCAACAACGCCGGCGGTTTCGCCATCAGCTACTCGGGCTCGCTGATCGACAATGTCCGCCAGCTTGGATCGCTCGGTCAGCTTGGCTACGGCTCGGGTTGGAACAACGGATACCGCGAAGCCCGCGGATGGCTTACCCCCGCCGGCTCCACACGCATGGATCTCGTCGGATTCACCTACCACCACTCGCTCGCACCGCTGCTGCCGAAGTCGGTCTTCCGCAAGGAGTTGCAAATTTTCAAACAGGCATGGTGGAAGGCATGGGGTGGCAATGCGAACCTCAGCGATCATTCCAAAGGATTTTTCCCCACCGAAATGGGCTACTCGCGACACCTCATCGATGTACTCGCCGACGAAGGCTACCAATGGATCATCGTGCCAAGCCATCACATCAGCCGCACCTGCCCGACCTACAACGACAAGGCGAATCCGACTGGTAGCTACAACATTTATTCCAGCCCACCCAACCGCGCCGACCAGCTCGGCCCCTCGCCCACCGACGGCTGGTGGTTTGGCGAACCCAACCCGGGCAACTCGGCATGGAATGTCGCGCCCTACGCCTACCAACTCCACAAGGTGAAGCATGTCGACCCGGAAACCGGCGCGGAAAAAACCATGGTCGCCGTGCCTTCGGACGATGTGCTCTCCTACCGATACGGTTACGCCAACGAAGGCATCGGCAAGATCGGGCAATTCATTTCGCCCTTCGCCACTAACCCATCGCGCCCGGTGATCGTGATGCCTTCCACCGATGGCGACAACGCTTGGGGCGGTGGCTCAAGCTCATGGTTCGAAGCGACACCGCAATTTTTCAACGAATCGGTCTCGGCCGGATACCGCGCTTCAACGCCGCAGGATTTTGTCAATGCCCACGGCAACGCCGCACCCGTCGCTCACATCGAGGATGGCGCATGGATCTTCCCGGAAATGTGCTACGGCTCGCCGAATTTCCTCAAGTGGATCGAGCCCCCGGTCTCGACCGTCGCCAATCGTGGCATCACCACCGTGCCCGGCACGCAGATCGACATGGAGACTCCTGGCTTCGCGTTGAAGTTTTACAGCTACGCTCCCCTCATGGCCGGTGCAAACTGGTGTGAGACCGCGGAGCAAATCCTGCGCGACGAAGGCGGCAGCGTGCAGGCGTGGAAAGTTCAAGCCCCCTACGACTGGGACGGCACTTGGACGGACCCGAATTATGTCGAGCTCGCGTGGCACATCTACCTCGCGGGCCTCGACTCGGGCTTCAACTACTACGGCGGTCTTGGCAATGACGATGAAATGAAACCCGGACTCGCCACCCGCCGCGCGGTGGAAAAACTCACGCCTTGGATCGATGCCAACAACCGCCGCTCACAGGACCGCACCGCACCAACCGTGCTCAAGCCCCAACGCTTTCCCTACAACCCCGGCGGCTACACCTTCGGCTGGTTCAACAATGTCCCCGGTGTCGATACGCGCTTCCTCAAGCGGATGAATTCTGAGTTCTACATCTGGACGCATGCCTACGACGTCTCCGGCATCCCCGATGGCAACCTGAAGGTGAAAATCCGCATCGACAACGACGGCACCAACCCGCTCGCCAGCAACCAAAACGAAACCTACGCCGGCGGCAACGAAGTAGGATCATGGGTCACAGTCATCATGAACAAACGCGAGCTGCCCAAAACCCGCGCAGCACTCAACGCCGCCGCAGCCAACAGCCAGATCGATTATTTCCTGCCCACCAACGAGGTGGCCGATTACTACTTTGCAAAAATCACCGACAGCAACCTTTCCGGCTTCCGCGACAAACTACTCGATTATTATGTCGAGGCCACCGATGCGAAAGGCAATGTCCACAAGTCGGACATCCAGCATGTCTATGTGGAAAATTTCTCCGGCGCCGGTGGCGGCGGTGGTAGCACCCCCAGCCCGATCGTCACTACGACACCGACCACACCGGTGGCAGGCTCGCCGGTCACGATCACCTACGATCCGGCCGGACGCAACCTCGCCAGCGTCAACCCTGTGTACATCCACATCGCACCGAACGAATGGACCAACCGCGTGATCCCACGGCCGCAGATGACCCTCACCAACGGCAAATGGCAATACATCTACACCCCGCCCGCCGGCACCACCAACCTCCGCACGGTTTTCACCGCCAACCCGGAAAGCAGCAACAACCTCGCATGGGACAACAACGGCGGCGCTGATTGGAACCTCAGCGTCAACAGCACGCCGGTCACCGAAGCCCCCGCCGCACCCACCGGCCTAAGCGCGACCGTCAACTCCAGCACCACCATCTCACTCAGCTGGGATAGCACCGCCACAGCCACTTCCTACATTGTCTATCGCAACGGCAGCTCCATCGCCACACCGCAGGATCCGAACTACGCCGATACCAATCTCAGCCCCGAAACCACCTACACATACACGGTTGTCGCGGTGAATAGTATCGGCAACTCAGCATCCTCCACTCAAGTGCCCGCCACCACGCCCTTCGCTCCGGTCGGCAACACGACGATCCTCATCCTCGATCCCGTCAGCAACCCTGAGACGACATCCGCAAATTACAATTTCATCGGCCGCGCCGGCGCGCTTTTCACCAACGGTTTGAGTTGGACCAATACCGCCAACAGCAACAGCGGCAGCATCACCACCCCCAGCGGAAACATCACCAACGGTTGGGAGTGGAACACCACCATCCCGCTCGCCGTCGGAACCAACACCGTCACCTTCAGCGGCGATTACGCCACCACCCGATCCGACACCTACAGCGACTCGGCCGCCAACTACACCACATGGGAAACCAGCTCCACCGGTGGCACAGGCTTTGGCTCATGGTATCTCACCCCAAGTGGCGCGGCGGGATCCTTCCTCGCCAGCAACAACACCCACGCGAACATGAATGTCGGTGCGGTCAACGGCTTTGGTCTTTGGGCGAACAGCGGCGGCAACAGCAAGGCCACTCGAAATTTTTCCCAACCGATGCAAACAGGCGACAGCCTTGCGGTACGCATCGACAACAACAACATCCAAGCCGGCGGCATCACAGGCTTTGAACTGCGCGACGCAAACGGCAACAAACGCTTCGCATTCCACTTCACCGGCGGCCAAGCAAACTACCGCATCGACGATGCCACCGCCGCCCGCGACACCAACCTCGGGTGGACCTCCAACGGCCTCGCCCTCACGCTCACACTCGGTGCCAGCAACTCCTACTCACTCAACACCGGCTCCAGCGCCATCACCGGCACCCTCGCCAGCGGCAGCGACATCGCGTGGATCGAATTCTTCAACAACAATGCCGGCGATGGCGACGCCAACAATTTCTACTTCGGGGAAATGAGCCACACCCGCCTCACCAACGAAACGGCCACCATCAACGAAACGGCGACGATCACTCGGATCACGGTCAACGAAAGCACCGACGGACTCCCCAACACCTGGTGGAACCAATACTTCGGAACCACCTCCGGCATGAGCGCCGCTGCCGACCCCGATGCCGACGGCTTCACCAATGCCCAAGAATACGCTCTCGGCACCAACCCCGCCAACGCCAACTCGGCATTTCGCATCACCAACCTCACACGCTCCACCAACTCGGTGACAATCTCGTGGGCCTCCGTCAGCGGCAAATCCTACAAAATCCAAAACTCAAGCTCGCTCAGCGAAAACAGCTGGCAGGATGTCGCCGATTCGCAAATCACCGCAGACTCCAACTCAACGACCCAAACTGTCACCACCAACTCCTCCGCCACCCGCAACTTCTACCGCGTGGCGCTCGTCGAATAGAGGTGAAAAGACATGGGAGATTGGAGATTTGGAAGTGCCCCGCAAGATGCGAGACGCTGGCTCTCCCTACAAAGAAGCGAACTGTTCTTCGTCACTTCAATAACCCTGACAACAACCTCTAACTCTTCTTCTCCGCGTTCCTTGGCGACCTTTGCGGCTTTGCGGTAAATCTTTCTGAAGAATCAGCGCTGCAGACCTACTCGACCACCAAGCGGTAAAACACCTTGGCATCGGCGGGTTTTTGATTCGCTGAATGTTCCAAACTGCAGACCTGTGGCTTTGGTGGTTTAGGCATCACGGCACACAAACAGCTCACCCGTGCAGGTGATTCCAAAGTGCTGCGTCAACAGCCATGACAAAAATCACTCCAGAGGCAAGGAATGACTCACGGCGCTAGCGTTGACTTCAGCCTTAGGAATTTCTTGCTATCCGTTCCTTTCTGCACCGTAAAACTCTGGCGTTTGCAGCCCGCAGGCACACCCGTTTGATCTGGCGCGTCAACTCCTTGAACCGTTGTGATCGAGCCGGCTGTTCCATAGTCCAAGATATTTGTCACCACCTCGCCCACCACTGTCAGTTTCGGATCATCCGTACGAACGATGGCGGTCAGCACCAGATTGAGCCCACTGATGGTCGAAGAAGGCTGCACGCCGTCGGTCGCCATCAGGCCACTGGCACCACCAATCGCATACTTGATTAGATTGGCTGAATTCAAAGCGGCCCCTTCGCTCCAAGTGGAGAAGGTGGTGCCTGCCGGAGATACCTGCACATTTACCATGGTTGTCACGGAATGATAGTTGGCCGCAGCAGACGGCGTGAATGTCACCTCATAGTCACCCGAAGATGTGGGCGAGACATTTTGCGAGCTCCATGCAAATGTGCCCGGGACACTCGCGGTACCTCCCGACAGCGTGGAGTCGCTCAGGACTTGACCAACCGTGATCGCAGAAGCTGACGGTGCCACCGTGATCACCGGCGTACCCTTCGCAATCGTGAAGGTGAGCGACTGGCTTGCCGTGCCAACGGTGTTGGAGGCGGTCAATGAGGCATTGGAAAAAGTGCCTGCGGCCAAGGGCGTTCCGCTGATCACGCCACCACTGAGCGTGAGGCCTGCAGGAAGGTCGGTGGCGGCGTAGTTGATCGGACTATTACCGGTCGCCGACAGCGTGGTACTGAAAGCCAAACCCACCGTGGCATTGAAACTTGCGGGTGATGTGATCTGCGGAGCAAAAGCATCGGCAATGAGAGGATTCGTTCCGGCCAGAACTTCCGCCGCGTTGCTTATGCCATCTGCATCTTCATCACCCGCAGAAGTGATCGAAAGCGTCTGACCGCTCGATGAAGTCGCGCTCGATGCGATCGAAACATCATTCGGGTTGAGGGTCATTACGGTCGCGGTGGCCGTCACACCGGATGGAATGCCAGTGATAGTAAGCGAGGTGTCTGTTGTTTCATGGGTGGTGACTTGACCGTTGCTGCGGGTCACCGTGAGGAGATAGCGCGGCACCAAGCCCTCGGCGTCGATCACGGCGGACCATGAGAATGTCACCGATCCATCGAGCGCATAACTCGCCACCAGCGGACTAGACGCAGGTGCGGAGAGCGGGGTCACATCATAGACCTTGAGAAACTGCGCCTCGAAGGGTGCCGTACTCCATGCGGAGGTGGTCGCCGGCACTGGGTTGAGCGAGACATACAAACCA
>Ga0102915_1000411_pt1 | contig 13293 bp, 9 predicted proteins | sample Colrivmet1561A02_FD_78199 | JGI IMG/M metagenome (GOLD analysis project Ga0102915, IMG submission 78199) | Estuarine microbial communities from the Columbia River estuary - metaG 1561A-02 | ecosystem: Environmental > Aquatic > Marine > Intertidal zone > Estuary | place: USA: Columbia River...
TGCTGTTTTCAGCCTTCACCGCTAAAGGAGCCTTCTGTGCTTTTGGTGCAGGTGCTGCGCTGTTGGTGGCCACTACCCTAACATCAGAGAGCTCAGGCTTTGAATCACTTTCAAACCTTGGGGTGTTGTCATCCCAGTCATCGTTTCCCGTATTCATCACCTCTGGCTTGTCCAGCACATGAACCAGGTCTGTTCTGCCAAGGTACTCATAGGCAAGTGCGCGGAATACAAAGTCTACAATCGAAGTGGTTGATTTGATGTTTGGATGATCCACCATTCCTGCTGGTTCAAACTTGGTGAAAACAAATTTCTCAACAAACTCTTCCAAAGGAACACCATACTGCAAGCCCACAGAGATCGAAATCGCGAAACAGTTCATCAGGCTGCGCAGTGTGGAACCTTCTTTTGCAAGGTCAATGAAGATTTCGCCCAACGTACTGTCACTGTATTCACCTGTTCTGAGGAAGATGGCCTGTCCATTGATTTTCGCCTTCTGGGTATAGCCCCTTCTCTTGGCAGGAAGTGTCTTGCGCTCTACGATTCTTGAAAGCTGGCGCTTCAGTTTTGTATCTGGTGAAGCCTGCATCCTTTTCTGCAATTCACTCAGCAACTCTTCAACAGTAAGCTTGCTCACGTCGATGAATGGGCTATCGGTTGATGCAATGGCGGCTGCTTCAGCGTCCTCTTCAGTGGCTTTGCTGTCGCTCTTGTTGCTCAGTGGCTGGCTGAGTTTAGAGCCATCACGGTAGATGGCATTGGCCTTGAGACCGAGCTCCCAACTGAGTTTATAACAATCAGATATTTCATTGACCGTAGCTTCATTGGGAAGGTTGATGGTCTTTGAAATGGCACCACTGAGGAAAGGCTGGGTTGCAGCCATCATGTAGATATGGCCATGGGCATGGATATAGCGTTCGCCTTTCTTGCCACATTTGTTGGCACAATCAAAAACAGGATAGTGCTCAGCCTTTAGGTGTGGCGCACCTTCGATGGTCATGGCTCCGCAAACAAAATCATTGGCTGCATCAATCTCAGCACCCTTGAAACCAAGGGCCTGCAACATGTTCCAATCAAAGTTGAAATATTGCTCTGGTTTGAAACCAAGGCGTTGCAAACACTCTTCACCAAGCGTATAGACGTTGAATACGAATCCGACTTCAAAAGCGGCCAGGGATGCCTCATCCAATTTCTTGATTTCCTCGGCGATAAATCCTTTCTCGCTCAAGGTTTGGTGGTTGATGAAAGGGGCTCCTGCAAAAGAAGCAGAACCTACTGCGTATTTGATGATGGCATCCTGTTCTGCTGCTGAATATTTGAGGTTGGCCAGGGCCTGTGGAACCGATTGGTTGATGATTTTGAAATAACCGCCACCAGAAAGTTTTTTGAATTTCACCAGGGCAAAATCAGGCTCAACACCAGTGGTGTCGCAATCCATCACAAGGCCGATGGTTCCTGTAGGCGCAATAACCGTTGTCTGGGCGTTGCGGTAACCATATTGCTCACCAAGTTCGACTGCATCATCCCAGGCCTTGCATGCTGCCTTGAGCATATAATCAGGACAATCTTTTGCTTTTATGCCAAGGGGCTTGATGCTGAGGCCAACATAGGCCTGGTCTGCATCATAGGCTGCTGCACGGTGGTTTCTCATGACCCTCAGCATGTCTTCCCTGTTCTCGGCATAGCGAGGAAAAGGTCCGTGGATTCTGGCAATCTCTGCAGAAGTCTTGTAGGCAATACCCGTCATGATAGCAGAAATGGCACCAGCAATACCCCTTGCCTCATTGCTGTCATATGGAATACCACTCACCATCAGCATGCTGCCGAGGTTGGCGAAGCCAAGCCCGAGCGTACGGTAATCATAGCTGAGCTGTGCTACTTCCTGGCTTGGAAATTGTGCCATCAGCACAGATATTTCCAACACGGTTGTCCAAAGCCTTACTGAATATTCATATCCTGCAACATCAAACGTATTGTCTGACTCATTGAAAAACTTCCTGAGGTTGGCTGAGGCAAGGTTACAGGCAGTATTGTCAAGGAACATATACTCGCTGCAGGGGTTGGAAGCCCTGATGGGTCCACCCTGAGGGCAGGTATGCCATTCGTTGATGGTGGTATCATACTGGGTTCCTGGATCAGCACAACGCCAGGCTGCATAAGATATTTTCTCCCAGAGGGCTTTTGAAGATACTTTTTTCATGACCCGGCCATCCATGCGACCGATCAATTCCCAGTCTTCCCCTTTTGCCAATTTCTCAAAAAACGCATTGGGTATCCTGACAGAGTTGTTCGAGTTTTGTCCGCTCACTGTTTTGTAGGCCTCTCCTTCATAATCACTGGAATACCCTGCAGCAATCAACGCAGCCACTTTCTTCTCCTCCTCCACTTTCCAGTCGATGAAGGTTTCGATTTCTGGATGATCAAGGTCAAGACAGACCATTTTGGCCGCCCGGCGTGTTGTACCACCACTTTTGATGGCACCCGCTGCGCGGTCACCAATCCTAAGGAAGCTCATCAGACCTGAAGATGTTCCACCGCCACTCAGTTTCTCTCCTTCTCCACGCATGTTGGAGAAATTGGTGCCCACACCCGAACCATATTTGAAAATCCTTGCTTCGCGGACCCAAAGGTCCATGATACCCCCTTCGTTCACCAAGTCATCATCAACACTGAGGATGAAACAGGCATGGGGCTGTGGACGCTCGTAAGCGGAGGTTGATTTTTTCAGCTGGCCATCTACCTGGTCAACATAATAATGTCCTTGTGGCTTTCCCTTGATGCCATAGCATTCGTGCAGGCCGGTATTGAACCATTGGGGTGAATTGGGAACACAGGCCTGGCTAAGGACGGAATATACCAGCTCCTCATAGAAAACGGTTGCGTCTTCTGTTGAAGCGAAATAGCCATAACGCTCTCCCCATACCCTCCAGCAATGTGCCATGCGGTGTGCAACCTGCTTGGCAGAAGTCTCCCTTCCAAGAGAACCGTCAGCCTGGGGAACACCCGCCTTCCTGAAATATTTTTGTGCGATGATGTCTGTAGCGATCTGGCTCCATTCCTTTGGAACCTCAACATTGTTCATTTCAAAAACAACCTCTCCGCTGGGGTTGCGAATTACCGAGGTTCGGTAGTCGTAATCAAACATTTCATAGACTCCGACCTTGTCTGAAGTGAACTGTCTTTTGAACTTCAGGCCTTGTATATTGGTGCCGCCGGTTTCCTTTGATTTGTTGTTTGCCATAACGCTAGAATGTTAAATGTTGGTGAAATCTCCCAATTTTCAGGGACAGAGTACGAAAATATCTACCTATTGCCTTATTTCAAACCCTTAAATATCAACACCCTGTTGATAACTGAAATAATCCGCGATGGCATTGGATTTGGAATTTTGTTCACTATTTTGTAAAAAAATATTTGGCAATATTCGGGGAAATCAATACTATGAAGTGGGGCAAAAAAAGAAATCAGTTGGTGACAAAACTCACGCAATGAGCTTGATGAAAGATTATCTTCGATCTCTAAAAATCATCAGTACTTTGAAAACATACAACCGCTTCATTGTTTTACTTTTCCTTGTGTTGGTTTCCACATTAGCAACTGCCCAACAAAACAAATTCAGTGGCTGGGGGATGACGCTCAATACAATTAAATTGAGTCCAACATTCAGCCTGGTTTTTGACAGCCAACTGCGTTCAAGTGACCAATGGAAACAGCCTGAGACATTCATCCTCAGGCCAGGATTGAGCTATGTTTTGAACAAAAATGTTTCCCTGACTGCAGGACTTGCATTGATACACAATTGGAGAACAATTCAAGGCGTAAGGGATGTGGTTTCAGACAACAGGTTTTGGCAACAATTGGGAATCAACAAGCAAGTAAAAAAAGCAGTACTGCAACACAGGATCAGGCTGGAAGAAAGATGGATCCCCGTATTGAAAGTTGCTGGCAATGATATTGTAAAATCAGACCCCAAGTTCAATGCACGATTCAGGTACTTCACCAGATGGTTAAGCCCTTTCTCAAAAACAGAAAAATTGACAAAAGGCATGTATTGGGTTGCCCAGAATGAATTCTTCTTCAATGCTGTAGGCGCAATTCATGCCAACCGAAAACTGTTCGACCAGTCAAGAAGCTATGCCGGAACCGGTTACCGCCTGAGCAAACATGCCGACCTGGAATTGGGCTACATGTTTGTCTATGCTGAAGGCAGGAACAAGGAATATACCACCAATAACATCATACAGCTTTCCAGTTTCCTTCGTTTATAAGAAAGTTTTTCGCACATTTGCAGTAGAATAGCCCCACAAAATGCATCAAGCCGTTTACACTACAATACTGGAAAACAAAAACAAAGGAAAAAAATCCTTTGCTGTATTGGTTGATCCAGACAAAACATCTGTTTCGAAGGCAGATGAATTGATTCGTTTGTGCACGGAGGCCTCAGTGGATTTCATTTTTGTTGGCGGCAGCCTGGTGGTCAGCGACCATCTCGAGGAATTGGTGCAACATATCAAAAGGGAATGTTCTATTCCAGTGGTACTTTTCCCTGGGAGTCCATCCCAGGTTACGCCCTTTGCAGACGCCCTGCTCTATCTTTCCCTGATATCAGGAAGAAACCCAGAGTTGTTGATAGGCCAGCATGTAGTTTCTGCCCCCGTTGTCAGAAAAAGTGGCCTTGAAGTGATGTCTACGGGATATATGGTGATTGATGGTGGGGCTCCAACAACGGTTTCTTATATTAGCAATGCCAACCCCATCCCCTCTGACAAGAACGAAATAGCAGTTTGCACGGCAATGGCTGGTGAAATGCTTGGGCTCAAACTCCTGTACATGGATGCGGGTAGCGGGGCCAGGAAGACTATTCCAGCTGCCATGATTGCTGCAGTTTCATCCCATACCGCCATTCCACTGATCATCGGTGGTGGGATAACCACAGCAGAAAAAGCATACGAGAACTGCAAAGCAGGGGCAGACATCATTGTGGTGGGTAATGGTATTGAGAAGGATCCTGCACTGATCAAAGAAATCAGCCAGGCCATCCATGCCAGCACAGCATCAGACCAAACAGTCCCAGTGCATTAAACTTATCCCTGATTTTAGCTTTTTTTCTAAAAAAATCAGTTTATTTGCAGTTCACAATTTTTCTTTACAAGACAGACACAGAAAAATGATTAAAAACCTGACCTCATCATCAATAGCAGAAACGGCTCCTGCCGCTTCCATGCGTTGGGTTTTTGCTGTACCAAACGGAACAGTTTTTTTACGCCGACCGATTCCATTTTTGGTACGACGTTGATAGATACCACCCCAAAGTCCGACACAAGTCGTTTTCCCGGTTCAGCCCTAAGTGGCTTCATCCGGCAACAGTCAATTTTTTCAATTCGCCGCACCAATGGAACAGCAAAAACAAGTTTTTGATATACACATCGCCAGTGAGCAGGATTACGGTTTTGCCGAAGAAATCTGTCTGGAAATGGAAGAGTCTGCCAAAGCCCGTGGAACAGGCATTGCCAAAAGAAGCCCTGATTATATCCGTCAAAAAATGAGCGAAGGGAAAGCGGTCATTGCCCTGTCGCAGGCGGGAGAATGGGCAGGATTTTGTTATATTGAAACATGGGGGCATGGAGAATATGTGGCCAATTCCGGACTGATTGTAAAGCCCGCACTGAGAAAAAGCGGATTGGCCAAGTTGATCAAACATACCGTATTCAAGCTCAGCAGGTCTACCTACCCCGATGCAAAAATATTCGGGCTCACTACCGGATTGGCTGTTATGAAAATAAATTCTGAACTGGGATACGAACCCGTTACCTATTCAGAACTCACACAGGATGAGGATTTCTGGGCCGGATGCAAAAGCTGCATCAATTATGAGATCCTGATGAGCAAGGAAAGAAAAAATTGCATGTGCACAGCGATGCTCTATGATCCCAAAGACCATTATGAGCCTGAAGAAACCAAACAGTTTTTTGAGGAAAATGCAAAAGGCCTTGAGCGGTTGCTCAGGTTCAGGGAATGGAAACTCCTGAAACCTTTTCTTAAAAAAGATGAGAAGTCTTCCAAGTCGTTGAAGAGTCTCCTGTCACCATTTTTCAATTTCTAAAGCAAGCGATACCATGTCAAAAAAAGTAATACTCGGATTCAGTGGCGGATTAGATACCACCTATTGTGTAAAATACCTTTCTGAAGAGAAAGGATACGAGGTGCACAGCATCATCGTCAATACTGGCGGCTTTACGGAAGAAGAACTCACACATATCGAACAACATGCACATGCCCTGGGTGTTGCATCCCATACCACTGTAAATGCCGTAAAATCCTATTATGACAGGATCATCCGGTTCTTGGTTTACGGCAATGTGCTCAAAAACAATACCTATCCCCTGAGTGTGAGTGCTGAGCGCCTCAGCCAGGCCATCCATATCGCTGAACATGCCCAAAAGCTCGGCGCTGACGCAGTAGCCCACGGCAGCACAGGAGCAGGAAATGACCAGGTCCGGTTTGACATGGTCTTCCACATCATGATTCCGGGCGTAGAAATCATCACCCCGATCCGAGACCTGAAACTGAGCCGTGAACAGGAAATTGAGTACCTGCAATCCAAAGGGGTCAACATGAACGCTGAAAAGGCCATGTACTCCATCAACAAAGGACTTTGGGGAACCAGTGTGGGAGGCAAAGAAACCCTTTCATCCAAAGGCATGCTCCCTGAATCGGCTTGGCCAACACAGGTAACCAAACAGGATGCTGAAGAGGCTGTGCTTGGTTTTGAAAAGGGTGAGCTTGTTTCAGTGAATGACAGACCATTCGAACATCCCTCCGAGGCCATTCAATACCTTCAATCCATTGCAGGACCATACGGCATTGGCCGCGATATCCATGTTGGCGATACCATCATCGGCATCAAGGGAAGGGTTGGCTTTGAAGCTGCAGCACCCATGGTGATCCTCAAAGCACACCATGCATTGGAAAAGCATGTCCTCACCAAATGGCAGTTGCAATGGAAAGACACCCTTTCTCAGTTCTATGGCAACTGGTTGCATGAGGGACAGATCATGGATCCGGTGATGCGCGACATAGAAGCATTCCTTGAACATTCACAGGAAAATGTAACAGGAAAAGTATTTGTTCAGCTGATGCCATACCGGTTCCAGGTAATCGGCATCGAATCTTCCTACGACCTGATGAACAGCAAGTTTGGCAAGTATGGTGAAATGAATGCAGGATTCACGGGCAATGATGTAAGGGGCTTCAGCAAGATCTTTGGAAACCAGACCATCATTTGGAACGCTGTGCAAAACGAGAATAAAAAAGATTAAATTCAAACCCATGAACAACAAGATCAGGATCGGCATCATCGGCGGGGCAGGCTATACGGGCGGTGAATTGATTCGACTGCTTCTTGTACACCCCCACGCAACGATTGCCTTTGTGCACAGCAAGAGCAATGCAGGCAATCCCTTGCACGATGTACACCAAGACCTTCTCGGCGCTACAGACATCGTATTTTCCGGAGAGATTAACAACAACATCGATCTGCTTTTTCTTTGCCTGGGCCATGGCGAATCCACCAGGTTCCTGCAAGAAAATACCATTGAAGCGGGCATCTGCATCATTGATTTAGCGAATGATTTCAGGCTCAATAAAGATGCCCATCAAGGAGACAGAACCTTTGTATATGGCTTGCCGGAAATCAACCAGGCCAAGATCGCCACTGCAAAAAACATTGCCAACCCGGGCTGTTTTGCAACAGCCATCCAATTGGGATTGTTGCCGCTGGCAAAAGCAGGATTACTCAAAGATGTATATGCCACGGGCATTACAGGCTCAACCGGTGCCGGACAATCATTGAGTGCCACCAGCCATTTCAGCTGGAGGGCCAACAATATCCAGGCCTACAAAACATTGACGCACCAGCATGTTGCGGAGATCCACCAAACCTTGCATCAGCTCCAACATGATGATCATCCAGCAGTGCATTTTGTTCCATGGAGAGGTGATTTCACCAGAGGCATCTTTGTTTCTTCAACCATCAGCACCGATTTATCCCTCGAATCCATCCAGGCATTGTACGAGGAGTTTTACAAAGACCACCCTTTTACCATTGTATCCAACAAGCCGATTTCCTTGAAACAGGTGGTGAACACGAACAAGTGTGTGCTCTTTATTGAGCAAGAAGGCAACAAGATCGTTGTGCACAGCGCCATAGACAACCTGCTCAAAGGAGCCAGCGGACAAGCCGTACAGAACATGAACATCCTGTTCGGGTTGGATCAAACAAGCGGACTCAACCTAAAGGCAGCAGCCTTTTAATACAACAGCATGAAAGCAAACAATCTTTACAAAGCATCATGAACACTTTTGACGTTTATCCCATCAACGATATCACCATCACCCATGCCAAAGGCACCAGGGTTTGGGACAAGAACAATACCGAGTACATGGATCTCTATGGTGGGCATGCTGTCATCAGCATCGGCCATACCCATCCCCATTGGGTCAAACGCATAGAAGACCAACTCCATCAGATTGCCTTCTATTCCAACTCTATCAAGATTCCATTGCAGGATGAACTCGCAGCAAAACTGGGTGAGGTCTCAGGGAAAAAAGACTTTGCTCTCTTTCTCTGCAACTCAGGAGCAGAAGCCAATGAAAATGCCCTCAAGCTGGCCTCTTTCCATACAGGAAGAAAAAAAATTGTTGCCTTTACCAAAGCATTTCATGGCAGAACTTCATTGGCTGTAGCCGCTACAGACAATCCCAATATCGTTGCCCCCGTCAATGAAACCGACAACATCAGCTTTCTTCCTTTCAATGACATTGAGGCACTGGAGGCACACTTCAGCCTGGAGGGCAATGAGATTGCAGCCGTCATTGTAGAAGCAATCCAGGGCGTGGGAGGCATCAATGTAGCCAGCAATGCTTTTATGTAAGCCATCAGAAAACAATGTGATGCGTTTGGCGCGGTTTATATTGCAGACAGTGTGCAGTGTGGTTATGGACGGTCCGGAAAATTTTTCAGCCATGATTTTGCTGGGGTTGATGCAGACATCTACTCTATGGCCAAAGGAATGGGCAATGGATTTCCGATTGGAGGGATCATCATCGCTCCCAAGATCAAAGCAAAACATTTCATGCTGGGTACAACCTTTGGAGGCAACCACCTGGCCTGCGCTGCTGCATTGGCCGTTTTGGAGGTTATTGCGTCTGAATCCCTGATGCAGAATGCAGAAAAAATAGGCAACTACCTTCAAGCGGAACTGAAAGCCATTCCGGAAATTAGCGGTGTCAGGGGCTATGGCCTGATGATTGGATTTGATGTACCCGAAAGCCACAAGAACCTTAAAAAAGACCTGCTCTTCAAGCACAAGATATTTACCGGAGAAGCAAAACCCAATGTAATCAGGTTGCTCCCCTCCCTGGCCCTGACCATGGAGGATGCCACAACTTTTATCAATGCTTTGAAAACAGCGATTGCGGAATACCAACAATAAAGCCATCATGAAACAATTCATCTCAGCACATGACGTCCAAAACATTCCGGCACTGATCAGGAAAGCCCTTGATTACAAGGCCAATCCATGGAAGGACGAAACGCTGGGCAAGCGCAAAAGAATTGGATGTCTTTTTCTGAACCCAAGCATGCGCACAAGATTGAGCACACAGGTTGCCGCACAACAATTGGGCATGGAAACGGTGATCTTCAATGTTGGCAATGAAGGCTGGTCGCTGGAATTTGAAGAGGGTGCCATCATGAATGGTACAACAGTAGAGCATGTGAAAGACGCAGCACCCATCATGGGCAATTATTTTGATATCCTTGCCATCAGGACCTTTCCCGGGCTCAAGGACCGCGAAGCGGATTACGGAGAACACATCATCAAACAATTCATCCAATACGCAGGAATCCCTGTCCTGAGCCTCGAGAGTGCTACCCTGCACCCGTTGCAAAGCCTGACAGACCTGGTCACCATCACTGAATCCTGGAATGCGACAAACCATGCTTTGGCAGCATCCAAGGTTCAGCTGCCAAAACCCAAAGTAGTGCTCACCTGGGCACCGCATGTAAAAGCGCTTCCGCAGTGCGTTGCCAACAGTTTCGCGCAGTGGGTGAATGCCTGGGGGGAAGCGGATTTTGTGATTACCCATCCCCAAGGATATGAGCTGGCTGAGGAATTTACCCAAGGGGCAACCATCGAATACGACCAGGAGAAAGCATTGAAAGATGCTGACTTTGTGTACGTGAAAAACTGGAGTGCTTACTCACCATACGCAAGCCTGCCACCCTTCGGGGGAGATTGGATGTTAACAAATGAAAAAATCGGGCAAACATGCCATGCAAAAGTGATGCATTGTCTGCCTGTAAGAAGAAACATAGAACTGTCTGACGAAATACTGGATGGACCAAACAGCATCATCACACAGGAAGCTTCCAACCGGGTATGGGCCGCTCAGGCAGTAATATCATCACTACTTCAATGAACGAAAACAAATTATATATCATCAAAGTCGGCGGTAACATCATAGACGATGCTGCCAAGCTCAGTACTTTTCTTTCCTCCTTCTCAACACTGAAAGGCAAAAAAATCCTTGTGCATGGCGGAGGCAAACTGGCAACACAACTGGCGGCAGACCTTTCCATCCCCCAACAAATGGTTGATGGCAGAAGGATCACCGATGCCGAAACACTGAAAATGGTCACGATGGTCTATGCAGGACTGATCAACAAACAGCTTGTTGCATCGCTCAATGCCATGAATACCCCATCCATCGGGCTCTCTGGTGCTGATGGCAACTGCATCACTGCTCACAAGCGGGTGCATCCAACGATTGATTTTGGATTTGTGGGAGATGTGGACAGCGTGAACACCAAGCTGATCCTTTCGCTCCTGGACATGGACCTCAACATCATCATTGCCCCCATCACACAAGACAAAACCGGTCAACTGCTGAACACCAATGCCGATACCATCGCACAAGAGATCGCCAAGGCAATGGCACAACATCTTCCTGTCACACTGGTCTATTCATTTGAAAAGAAAGGTGTACTGCAAGATGTCAATGATGAAAACAGTACCATCCCCTTGATCAACAGTGCCTTGTTTGACCAGTTGAAAAAAGACAAGGCCATCTTTGCCGGGATGATCCCCAAACTCGACAATGCCTTTGCTGCCCTGCAAGCTGGCGTAGAGAAGGTGATCATTGGAGATGCCACCGAACTCAGTGCATTGATAGAAGGAAAAACAGGTACGGCCATCTGCTGATAAAAAAATAGCAACATGTCAACCACACAAAACATCACCAACAGCGCAATCGATCTTCTCAAAAAAATGATTGCCATCCCCTCCCTGAGCAGGGAGGAAAAAGAGGTGGCAGACCTGATTGAACAATACCTCCAGGAAAATGGCATAACCACAGGCAGGCTAATCAACAATGTTTATGCCTTGAATAAATACTTTGACCCTGCCAAAAAAAGCATCCTGCTGAACTCTCACCATGATACGGTAAAGCCTGCAAAAGGGTATACCACTGATCCTTTCACTCCAACAGAAATAGAAGGACGCCTGATTGGCCTGGGCAGCAATGATGCCGGAGGCCCATTGGTTTCCTTGATCGCAACATTCATTCATTTTTATAATAGACAAGATCTCCCTTTCAACATCATCCTGGCAGCAACTGCTGAAGAAGAAATTTCTGGTACCAACGGCATTGAACTCCTGTTGAAAGATGGGATCTTTCTGGATACACTTCAAGGCAGTGACTTCATGGGAGGACTGGTGGGAGAACCCACCAAGATGCAGATGGCAGTGGCCGAACGCGGCCTGCTTGTTATGGATGCAACGGTTCATGGAAAGGCTGGTCATGCAGCCAGGGAAGAGGGCATCAATGCCATCTACCTTGCCATGCAGGATATCCAAGCCATTGCAAAAATGGATTTTGAAAAAACATCTGAACTGCTTGGCAAAACAACTGCAAAAGTAACGGCCATTGAAACTGATAACAAAGCGCACAATGTGGTACCATCCTCCTGCAGGTTTGTATTGGATGTAAGGGTAAATGAAAAATATGGTTTTGACGAGGTGATTGATTACCTGAAAGCAATTCTAAAAGCCGAGCTGGTTCCCAGAAGTTTCAGGATGAAGTCCAGCATGATTGCCATGGACCATCCCATTGTAAAGGCAGGCAAAAAGCTTGGTTTATCCCACTATGGGTCGCCTACCACCAGTGACAAGGCATTGATGCCATTTCCTGCGCTTAAAATAGGCCCTGGCGATTCAGCAAGAAGTCATACAGCGGATGAGTATATTTACATTTCAGAGATTGAAAATGGCATAAGCATTTATGTTCAATTGATTGAAGCAACCATTTCCTTTTACTGATCATTTCCCCAATACATTATCATGAAACTTTGGAGCAAAGACAAAACATCAACAGCTGCACAAATAGAAACCTTTACCGTTGGGAGAGACCGCGATTTTGATGTTCAAATGGCGGGCTTTGATGTGGAGGGTTCCATCGCACATGTGACCATGCTGGGTGAACAGGGGCTGATGAGCAAGGAGCAGGCTGACCTGGCTGTAGCTGAACTGAAAAATATCCTGACAACGATTGAAGCCGGTCAATTCTCCATTGATGCCGGCGCAGAGGATATCCATTCACAAATTGAGTTCATGCTCACTGAACGCATCGGTGATGTCGGAAAAATGATTCACACAGGCAGAAGCAGAAATGACCAGGTGGCGGTAGACATCAAGCTTTTCTTGCGATCATCCATCATCGAAATCAAAGATGACATGCAATCGCTTTTTGACCTGCTCATCCAAAAAAGCAATCAACACAAGGATACCTTGATCCCCGGCTATACCCATCTTCAAATAGCCATGCCATCATCCATTGGGCTATGGCTGGGTGCGTATGCAGAGAGCCTTGTTGATGACATGGAATTTGTTGCTGCCGCCTTCAAGGTGGTCAACAAAAATCCGCTGGGGAGTGGCGCTGGGTATGGATCTTCGTTCCCCTTGAACAGGAGCCGCACCAGTGCTTTGCTGCATTTCAATACCCTCAACTACAATGCGGTGTATGCGCAAATGAGCAGGGGTAAAACGGAGAAGCTGACCGCCATGGCGCTGTCATCTGTTGCAGCTACACTGAGCCGTTTGGCGATGGACTGTTGTTTGTTCATGGGCCAGAATTTTGGCTTCATCCATTTTCCGGATGAGCTGACCACAGGCAGCAGCATCATGCCCCATAAAAAAAATCCTGATGTGTTTGAATTGATCCGCGGCAAATGCAACA
>Ga0102915_1000430_pt1 | contig 12998 bp, 17 predicted proteins | sample Colrivmet1561A02_FD_78199 | JGI IMG/M metagenome (GOLD analysis project Ga0102915, IMG submission 78199) | Estuarine microbial communities from the Columbia River estuary - metaG 1561A-02 | ecosystem: Environmental > Aquatic > Marine > Intertidal zone > Estuary | place: USA: Columbia River...
CCGACCGTCTGAAGTTCTGCACGGACGTCATGAAGGTTGATGGCGTCATTCAGGCCAAGGGCGACGGTTCCGAAGTCGCCGCGCTCGCCACCCTCACGAACGGCCAACTGGCCGACGTGGTTATCGACGCCACGGGCAGCAACAAGTCGATGGTCGCCTGTTTCGCTTACGCTGCCTTTGCCGCCCGCGTGGTCTACGTGGGCATCACGCAGCAGGAACTCACTTTCCCGCACGCACCGCACCTCCATCGTCGCGAGCTGACCATCATGGCCAGCCGCAACGCCCTCTCGAAGGACTTCGCCCGCATCATCAAGCTAATCGAGGATGGCGTAATTGATACGAAGCCCTGGATCACGCACCACGCGAAGTTCGACGACCTGATTGCGACCTTCCCGACCTGGCTCAAGCCGGAGTCGGGCGTGATCAAGGCGATCGTCGACGTGGTCTGACGTCATGCGCCTCGACGCCCACCAGCACTTCTGGTCGTACGACGCGGCGCAGTATCCGTGGATCCCGCCGGGCTCGCCATTGCACCGCAGTTGGCTACCCGACGATCTCGCCGCGCTCCAGAAGCCGCTCGGCTTCGATGGCTCGATTGCCGTGCAGGCCCGCCAAGTCGTCGGCGAATCCGACTGGCTTCTTGGGCTCGCGGATAAGCACGCCAACGTAAAAGGCGTCGTTGGCTGGGTCGATCTCCGCTCCGATCGCGTTGAGGCTGACCTTGCGCGCCTCGCCGCGCACCCGAAGTTTGTCGGCGTCCGCCACGTCGTCCAGGAAGAGCCTGACGATGACTTTATGCTCGGTAAGGAATTCCAGCGCGGCATCTCGAAGCTCCGCGCGTACGGTCTGACTTACGACATTCTCATCTTCCCGAAGCAACTCGAGGCGGCCATCCGCCTCGCCGAGAGTTTCCCGCTCCAGCCCTTCGTCCTCGATCACATCGCCAAGCCGCACATCAAGGCCGGCACGATTGAGCCATGGAAGTCGCAGCTGCGACGCCTGGCTAAGTTGCCGAACGTCCACTGCAAGGTCTCCGGCATGCTCACCGAAGCCGATCACAAGAATTGGCAGGCCGAACAGTTCCGCCCCTATCTCGACACGGTCTTCGAGGCCTTCGGCCCCTCGCGCCTGATGGTTGGCTCGGATTGGCCGGTCTGCCTCTTCGCCGGCAGCTACGAGCAAGCCTTTCGCCTCGTCGACGACTACGCCCGCGGCCTGACCGAAGCCGAGCGCGCGGGACTCTTTGGCGGCAACTGCGCCCGGTTCTATTTAGACGGCAAGCGCTAGCGGATAGCTGTGTTGGCGTCCTTGGTGACCTTGAAGATCCAGCCCGTAGCTTGCATGTCGATATTCAGCCCGCGCTTGTCCTTCGTGATTTCGGCTGGCACCGGCTCCGTACTGCAGCGGAACAGCTTCAGCTTTCCTTCGCCTTCGTATTGTCCGTCGACCTTGGTACCGGACTTCGCGACCTCGATCGCGAGGTAGCAGTCGAAGACGCCGCCCGGGGTCTCGCCGATGAGCACCTCAACCGGCACCTTGGTGCCCTTGGTCACTTGAATCCACGGCCCCGCCTTGAGTCGATGCAGGCCGCCGGGACGTCGGTCGACCTTGTATTCCTGGGTGACCTTGACGCCGAAATCCTTGTAGTTACCTCCGCCGGCGAGGTAGGTCTCGTAGCCGTCGTCGAGGGCGATCTTCCGGTTCCAGCGGACGAGCAGGAAGTCGTCGCCCGAACCCACGAAGCGGAAGGGGAGGGAGCTGGGCACCTCGACGTAGCAGCGGTAGTGCACGACCCAGCGCGACGGCTTCATCAGTTTCTCGACCTCGAAGGCCTTAGGGGCGTCGTTGGCTGATCGGCCAGTGATGAATAGTTGGCCGGAGATCAGGGTGTCGGGCGCCTTGAAGAACTTGCTCAGCTTGCCCGGACTCCAGCCGGCTTCGAGGAAGTCGCGCACGGCCGCTCGGTAGGGTGGGATGCCGGTCTTGGCGTCCACCATCGCCGTGGGTTGGCGGCCGCTGGTTTGCTTGAGGTCGTAGAGCGTACCAATTAGCCCGCCGGTCGTCGTGCCAGTTCCCTTCATACCGAACAACGAGACGAAATTCCGGCCACCGCCAACGCCAGCGCCCTTGCCAGCGCCGATGCCGCCGCCCGAACCACCGCCGAAACCTTTCGAGCTGCCGCCCCCGATGGCCCCGGCGGTCGCCAGCGGATTGGTCAGGCTCGGTAGGCTACTGATGGCCATCGCAGAATTCGTGTTCTTGCTGGTGATGCGCGAGCTGGTCTTGGTCAGCGCCTTCACATTTTTCGGCTGAAGCTTGGTCTTATATTCCTTGGCCTTGGGACCGCCGCTACCGCCGCCCGCACCGGTCGCGAAGGAGTTCGGGTCTTTCTTCCCGGAAAGATCCGTGACGGTCGAGACGACCCAGATGACGGCGATGAGCACCAATAAAATATGGAGGAGGACGGAAAGCGCCAAGCCTTCCCCGCCTAACCGTTGCCAGAGCGTACGGTTAGGGCGATGCAGCGGCGTCGAGGGGGACGCCTCCGCGGATTCGTCCTGGGGTGCGGACATACAAGTATTCCATAGTGAGATTGTGGACAGACAATCCGTAAAACAGGGCAACGGCCCTAAATTGTCGTAATAATCACAAACACCCCTCATCGGCTTGCCCCGACCGACCTGGCCGCCATCTTCGATTGCATGGATTCCCGTCTACACGACCTCGAAGAAAGGCTCACTTTCCTCCAGCGCCACGTGGAGCAGCAGGACCGAGTCATCCTCGAGCTCTCCCGGGAGGTCTCCAAGCTATCGGATCGCTTAGCCCGCACCGAAGCCAAGTTGACCCAGACCGCCGACGCCGGTGATCAGGCCCCGCCTGCCGACGAGCGCCCGCCGCATTGGTAAACGATCGGTTTTAGCATTTGAGGCGGGTCGCGGTCACCGTAGGCTCAGGGCATGGACAACGATTCGCTGACCTATCTCGAGTACGGCATCTATCTGTTGGTTTCGCTCTCCGTCACGATCTGGGTCGGGCGCACGCTCTTCCGCAGCGGCCGCCCGTTCCTCCTCGAGGCCTTCCATGGCAACGAGACGATGGCCGACTCGGTCAATAATCTCCTGATCATCGGCTTCTACCTGGTGAACGCGGGCTTCATGCTCCTTTTCCTTTCTTCGAAGGAGCACCCGAAGACCGGCATCGATGTCGTCGAGCATCTTAGCAAGTCAGTCGGCGTGGTGATTGTTGTCCTTGGCGTGATGCACCTGATCAACCTCGTCGTGCTAAACTCCCTGCGTACTAGCGGCAACGCCAGTCGCCCGCCCGTCTTGCCTCCGAAAGCCTGAGACGACCGAACGCATGTGCGGCCGCGTCACCCAGTTCTCACGCTGGGAAGAAATCGTAAAAAGCCTCGCCGCCCCGTCGGCCGAGGTTTCGCCGCGTTATAACATTTCTCCCGGCACGCCGCTGGTCTCCGTCCGGCGTGAGCAAGGCGTCCTCCGCACCGAAGCACTCCCCTGGGGTTTCGTGCCGGCTTGGGCATCGGCCGACGAACAAGAAGGCCACGCCAACGCCCGCGCGGAAGGCATCTTCGACCGCCCTACATTCCGTGACTCGGCCCGCCATCGTCGCTGCGTCATCCCGATCGATGGCTACTATGAGTGGAAGACGGAAGGGAAGCTGAAGTCTCCGTATTATTTTCGCTCGGCCGACGGCGGTCCGCTTGCGGTTGGCGGCCTCTGGTCGCTCCACCTCGCCGCCGATGGCACGCACCGTCGCACGCTCTGCCTGGTGACGGTCGCACCGAATCGCGAAGCGGGCGAAGTCCATTCGCGCATGCCGGTCGTGCTCACCGGCGCCGACCGCCAGGCCTGGCTCTCGGAGAAGGCTTTCGCTGCCGAGGATTTCGCGCACCTCGCCGTGACCGCTCCTGACCGGGCGTTATCTTTGTATCGCGTGTCGCCCGACGTCAATCGGGTCGCGATCGACGCTGAGCGACTGGTGCTCCCGTTGGTAGGCGCGATGGACCAGCCGGACTTCTTCGGGGATTTGCTTGGCTAACGGGGCGTTTTTCGACAGACCTCTGGCATGGCCGAGCCAACGCATCACCCAAAGATCGTGGAGAAGCCGTGGGGCCGCGAAATCTGGTATGCCGATCAGGCCGCTTACGCCGGCAAGGTGCTCGAAATGAAGAAGGGGTGCCGCCTCAGCTTGCAATATCACGAACGCAAGACGGAGACGCTTTACCTCCTTTCAGGTAAGGTGCTCCTGACCTTCCGACCAATCGCACCCGGCGAGACTCCGGCAGTCTCGCTCGTCACGGCGGCCGATCAGCGTACCTGGCTCCCGGGACAAGCCTTGCATGTGCCCGTGCGCACCATTCACCGCTTCGAAGCCCTCGAAGATAGTGTCCTGCTCGAGGTCTCTACGCCCGACCTGACGGACGTCGTTCGCCTGCAGGATGACTTCTCGCGTCCGGCTCGCGACTGACCCTTTCTATTCCTATGCGCAAAGTTTTGGCCTTTGATCTCGGCGGCACGAAATTCGCCTTTGGCGTCGTCAATCAGGACGGCACCGTCCTCGGTTCCGGCCGCGTCGAGACGTTCGCTGAAAAGGGACCGCAGCAGGCCTGCGAACGCGTCGCCGAAGCCGCTCATGCGCTCCTCGCCGAATTGAAGCTCAAGCCGGTTGACTTCGTTGCTATCGGCGTCGCTTCACCCGGCCCGCTCGACATCGCCCGCGGCTGCGTCGACGGTTCGCCTAATCTCCCTGGCTGGACGGGCTTCTCGATCACGGACTTCCTGAGTAACTCCTTCGGCGGTCTGCCAGCGCGCATTGACAACGACTGTAACGCCGCCGCGCTCGGCGAATACCGCTTCGGCGCGGGCAAGGGGAAGAAGAACGTCGTCTACATCACCGTCTCGACCGGCATCGGCGGCGGCGCCGTCATCGACGGGCGCCTGATGCGCGGCTCCAACGGTAACGCGGCCGAACTCGGCCACATCCCTCTCACGATGGACGGCCCTCGCTGCGGCTGTGGTAATCCTGGCTGCTGGGAAGTCTACGCCTCTGGCACCGCCATCGCCCGCCGCACGCGCGAGGCCCTCACGGCCGGCCGCCCTTCGAGCATCGTTAAGTTCGCCGGTAGCATCGACCAAGTCACCACCCACCATCTCTTCCAGGCGATGGCTGAAGGAGATGCGCTCGCCAATGAGATCTGGGCGGAGTCTATCAACTACCTCGGTCGCGGCCTCGGCGCGGTGATCAACACTTTCAATCCGGACGTGATTGTGGTCGGTGGCGGCGTGACCGCGGCCGGTGACGCCCTCTTCGTCCCGATGCGCAAGAGCGCCAGCAACTATGCCTTCCCGCGCCTTTCGGCGGTCTGTTCGATCGTCCCGGCCGGCCTCGGCGGTAACGTCGGCGTCGTCGGCGCCGCGGCTTGCGCCTTCGAGCACGTCAGCTGACCTGACTCGCCCGTGATGCGCGTCTCCGTCGTCATCCCGGCGTTCAACGAGGAAAAACTCCTGCCGGCTACCCTTGCGGCCATCCGCGGTGCGGCCACCGCTTTCGAGCAGCGTGGCTGGACGTGGGAATGCGTGGTCTGCGACAACAACTCGACCGACGGTACGGCGGCCTGCGCTCGTGAGGCTGGAGCGATTGTCGTCTTCGAGCCGGTGAATCAGATCGGCCGAGCCCGCGACGCCGGCGCCCGCGTGGCGACGGGCGATTGGCTGGTGTTTATCGACGCAGACTCAACCCCTTCGCCCGCGCTCTTCACGGCTATCGCGGACCAGATCGGTGCCGGTCGCGCGCTCGGCGGCGGGAGTACGGTCGAACTCGAGCTTGGCACGCCGCGATACGCCCGTTTCGTCTGCGGAATCTGGAACTTGTGCAGCCGCCTCGCCGGTTGGGCCGCCGGCTCCTGTGTCTGGGTCGAAGCCGCGGCCTTTCGCGAAGTAGGCGGCTTTGGTACAGAATACTACGCCGGCGAGGAAGTCTTCCTCAGCCGCCGCCTCAAGTCCTTGGCTCGCCGGACTAGTCGACGTTTCGTTATCCTGTCGGGAAGCCCACTGCACACGTCTTCACGTAAGCTGAAGCTCTACACTGTCACGGAAGCGGCCCGCTTCTTCTTCCGTATGCTCTTCAGCGCCGGACGCGCGGCGAAGCGCCCGGAGGAATGTGATATCTGGTATGATGGTCGGCGTTGAGCCCACTCAGAGCCGCTGACGCTTCCACTTCGGGATGGGGAACGCCGTGACTTTGTCCGAACGCAGTTCGACGTCGTCGCGGTGGCGTAAGGCCTTGGCCTCGGCGTCCGTGACGATGTCGTAGTGCCGCGTAGCGGTGATGAGGTCGGCGATTTCCCAGCAGTCCTTGGGATTGTTCACCCACTTCTCCGGTGGCAGGCGACTCAGGTCGTACGGCTTGGAATAGCTCCGCAGGGTTTTACGTGGGCCCTTGGCGTATTCGTGGAAGTAGGACATCGCGAGCTCGCGGACACTGCGGTACACGGGGTCACGCCAGCGGAGGCAGACGTAGTTCGTCTTCGAGATGGCGCCCCATTTGCCGTTCACGCGGAAAGGCGCGATGACATGGTCCATGTCCTGGTGGGCGCTGAAGTCCAGGAGCAGGGGAGGGTGGCCCTGTAACCAGAGCGCGAAAGCCGCGACCATGGCGCCCTCGATGCAATGGGCGCGGCGATGCTTTAGCGCCTGCTCGACGGACCGGGCGGTATCACCCTCGGGCTCGAAGTTCTGCGGGAAATCGACGAGGAAGTCCTGGATGGCCTGCGGGGTGGCGAGGCGGGCGAGCGTCCGAGCCGCTGGGAGGCTGAGGCCGCGCTTTTGCGCGAGTCGGATTCGGGCGGCGAGCGACATGCCTTAGGTCTAGCTGCCCGCCCCGATTGCTCAAGGAGCGAGTGCGTCCCCGCTTTCGGATTGGCTAACCTTCCGGTCTGCGTTTGCTCTCCGTTGTCCGCCATGCCGATCTTCGAAACCACCTGCGCCGATTACGGTAAGCCCAGCGGAACCCCCTGAGATGGATCCGCAAACTCTCCGCGACGGGCTGCTGCAGCTCATCCTGCTGATCATCTCGATCGGCCTCCACGAGTTCGGCCATGCTTGTATGGCTGACCTGCGGGGCGACCCGCTACCGCGCATGCAGGGCCGCGTGACCCTCAACCCCTTCGCCCACGCCGACCCGATTGGTACCATCGCGATTCCCGCGGTCATGATCTTTCTCAGCCCGGGCTTCGGCCTCATCGGCTGGGGGAAGCCCGTCCAGATCTCCCTGCCGAATCCCAAGACCCGCCGGATGGATGATATCTATATCACCCTGGCCGGTCCGGCGATGAATCTGGTGCTCTGCTTCGCCTTGGCCCTCATCGGAACCATCGGTAATTTCGACCCCGAGTCTCAGGCGGTCATCATCGTCTTCCTGGCCCAAGGTATCTTCCTCAACGCAGGTTTAGTGGCCTTCAACTTGATCCCCGTCCCGCCCCTCGACGGCTCCCGTCTGGCTCTTCGGCTCGGCCTGTATTCAGAGGAGCTGTTCCTCGCCATCGCCCGATGGGGGTTCGTCATCCTGATAATCCTCATCAACCTTCCCGGGTTTGGGCGATTGATTCATTGGGTGATGTCGCCGTTGCTCGAGGGTGCCGCGCTGGTCTGGCCTTACTTCCATCGCTTCCTCTAAGTCCTACGAGAGGCTTGCCTATTCGCGGCCTTCGGGCGAATCTAGGGCCATGCAAACCCTCGGCGAACGTCTCCAAGAAGCCCGTCAGCGACTGGGCGTGACTCTCCGCGAAGCGGCGGAGTTCACCAAGATCCGCACCGACTACCTCCAGTCGATGGAGGCCAACCAATTTGAATCCATCCCGCTCGCCGACGTCTACAAGCGTGGCTTCGTGAAGGTCTACGCGAAGTACCTGCGCCTCGATGACGAGAAGGCCGGCGCTGATTTCAATACGCACCATTCCGCTAAGGCTTCGCGTCGCCCGCTCGAAGCGGCCGCCGACGAAGATGCGCCGTTCGAACCGGAGTCCGGCGTCAGTTCGATCACGCTCAGCCGCGACGCCTTGATCTATGTCGTCATCGGTATCGCGGTCGTTGCGATTGTCCTCGCACTGGTTTTTTCCTGAGCTCGCCCGCGGCTCAGCGGACGCAGCCTAAGCCGGTGACGGTGGTTGCGGTTCCCGCGCCGCCAGCGAGCCGACCCCACCAGATTACGCTCACGTCGGTCAAGGCAGACATCCGTTACCAAGTCATTGAACTGAACACGGGGGAGTCACCTGGGTACGGTAAGCTTTCCCCGCGCGACAAGCCGGTCGTCATCAACGTGAAGGGGCCGAGCGAGCTGCGTTCCAATGCGGTCGAGCACCTGCGCGTGAAGATCGACGGCATCCCGTTCCCGATTCCTGCCACCATCACGGGCGCGATGTACGTAGCTCTGCCCGATACCTTTACCTCCCCGCCGACCCCCAAGGTCGCGCCCGTGCCGACCCCTGCACCCAAGGCCCCTGCGCCGAAAGCGAAGTCGTCTCGTTGAGTCGAGGGGGTTGACCGTCCGCCCGTCCGGGCTTATCAATGGGCATAGTGCCTCCGCGCCTCGAACAACGTGTCCTCGTCCTTAACCGTCTCTGGCAGCCGGTTAACATCGTGGGCGTCTTGCGCGCGATGAGTCTCCTCTTCCGCGGCCGTGCTTCGGCCATCCACGCCGATGCCTCCGGCCATCGCGTGATGAGCTCCGAGGAGTGGATGCGCTTCTCCGTGGAGGCCCCGCCGCCAAACGCCGAATCCGTCCGCACGACGCACATCGTGCTCCGTATCCCCCGTGTGCTCTTGCTCGGTGAATACGATCGCGTCCCGCGCCGCGAGATTCGCTTCTCCCGCCGCAATGTCTACCTGCGCGACGCCAACACTTGTCAGTACTGCGGGCGACCGTTCCGTGATGAGGAGCTCAATCTCGATCACGTCGTGCCCCGCGATATCGGCGGCAAGACGAACTGGGAGAATATCGTGACGGCCTGCGTGCGCTGCAACTCCCGCAAGGCCAACCGCCTGCCCGAACAGGCCGGTATGACGCTCCGCCACGCGCCCACGAAGCCGAAGTGGCGCCTGGTGGTCGCTTCGTCCCTGTCCGCCGACGAGGTCGAGTGCTGGAAGGAATTCCTCGAGGTCACGCCCGCCGGTCAGCTTCCTTGGCGGAACTGAGCGACGGCGCTTTCCTTGGTGCGGGTAACCAGATTCGAACTGGTGTATCCACTTTGGAAGAGTGGTGTCCTACCACTGAACGATACCCGCGTGGCCAAGGACGCTCACTATTCCGAGCCGTTCGCCCGGGGTCAAGCCTCGCTCACGGTCCGCCGGGCCGGCTGGGAGCGGAAACCGGCCGGGGAAAGCGGGGTTTGCCGACCCGGTCAAGCCGGGCTGCGGTGGATGACGCTGATGGTGCCGTTGGTCTCGAGGATCACATCCTTGGCCTGCTCGATGTTCGCGAGTCCTGCCGAACGTAGCGCGGACATGAGTTCATGGTGCGTGATTCGCTCGCGGTGCATGACCTTCTCCTGCACCGCACCGTCACGGACAAGGAAGAGCGGCCGGCCGACTAGAGCCCAATGCACAAATCGGAAATGGCGTGAGAGTAGGAGCATGCACCAATTGATGCTGATGAGTGTGCCGGCCAGGAAGAGTCCGCCGCCAAGGCTGTTGTCCCCGCCGTTCATGGCATTCTGCACAGTGTTGCTCAGGATGAGCAGCAGGATGAAGTCAAAAGGCGTTAGCATCCCGGTCTGTCTCCGACCGGTGAGGCGGATTAGGAACAGGAGGAACCCGTAGACGATGATGCCGCGAATCAGTAGCTCCCACCAAGGAAGCACAGGGATGAGCATGGCCCCGAGGTCGAAGGGCTGACGGTCGGCTAGGGCGAGCATGGGCCAAGATAGGCCCAGCCTCCGCATAGGGCGATAGCGTTTGCGCTTCACGCAGGGCCGAGTTCCGTCATCCTGCGCCTATGGCTCGCTCCGCTCGCTCCTCCGCCCCAGCCGTCCGTGATGTGCTGATGATGGCGACTCCCTCCAAGAACGCCGATCTTCGCTGGTTCGGAGGTTTCCACGCCTCCGACCCGTTCCCGGCGTTCTCCGCCAAGGGGCGCCGCATCGGCCTACTGCCTGGCATGGAAGTTGGCCGCGCCAAAGACGAGTCCGCCTTTGATGAAATCCTTAACCTCACTGCCACCATCACCGATCTCCGTAAGACCAACCCGAAGGCGGGCGTAGCGGACGCCATCGTCTTCGCCGCCCTCCAGCATGGCATCCACCGTTTTCGCGTGCCGGCCGATTTCCCGGTGGGATTGTATGAGCGCCTCCGCCAGCTCGGTCTCGAGCTCCATCCGGTCGGCGCCCAGCACAACGAACGCGGTTCGCCTGAACTCTTCCCAGCCCGCCAAGTGAAATCGAAGGCGGAGCTCGCTGGCATCCGCGCGGGTAATGCTGCCGCGGTTGCAGGCTTCAAGGCCGTCGAGAAGGTGCTCGCAGAATCTAAGGCGGACAAAAAGGGCATACTGCAATGGCAGGGCCAGACGCTCACGGCCGAGATTCTGAAAGAGGAAGCGCAAGTCGCCATTCTCCGCCAAGGCGGGCTGTGCGATATCGGCCTCATCATCGCCCCGGGCGATCAGGCGGTCGATTGCCATTGCTCTGGATCTGGTCCGATCCGCGCCAACGAACTCATCGTCTGCGATATCTACCCGCGCCACATCGCCTCGCATCACTACGGCGACATGACCCGCACTTACCTCAAGGGGAAGGCGAACGCGAAGCAGCGTAAGATGGTCCACGCGGTAATTGAATCTCAACGCCGCGCGATCAAGGCCATCCGCGCCGGTGTGACGGGCGCCAAGGTCCACACGGTCGTGCAAGATTATTTCAAGTCGCTCGGTTACAAGACGGGCCTGGTGAAAGGCGTCTACGTGGGCTTCTTCCATGGCACGGGCCACGGGCTCGGCTACGATATCCACGAAGAGCCGGCGCTCTCCATCCGCAACCCGCACCCGCTCATCGCGGGCAATGCGGTTACGGTCGAACCGGGGCTTTATTATCCCGGCATCGGCGGCTGCCGCTTTGAGGACTGCGTGGTAGTCACCAAGAAGGGCTGCGAATTTCTTTCCTCCCATCCCACCAATTGGGAGATTGCCTGAGGATGGCCAAAGGGCGGGGCAGGGCCGGATCGCATACGTCGCTGACGGATGCCGCCCGTCCCGTGGCCGAAGCCCTCGAGCGTCATGGACGCGTCTCCCGCGGCGTCATCAGCGCCCGCGTGCGCGCGAGTACGCTCTCGATCAAGGTGATGAAGCTCGGGGGCGGCTTGCGCATCACGGTCGTCTCCAAGGGCTCGCGCCAGGAACTCCATGTCTACGGTATCACAACCGAACGCGTGGGCCAGATTCTGTCGGGGCCGGACTTCTCCGGCTACAAGCTGAACTTCGCCGATGAGTGAGGTCCCAGTCATCGTCGCCGAAGTCACGGCTGCCGACTGGATTGCTGCCGGTCCGGGTTGGACGCATCTCCCTTACCTCGCACGTTTTCGCGCCGACCGTCTTCCGCTTTCGTGGGAGGGCTTCTTCACGGGCCGCCACCATGCGGTGCTGGAGAGTGGCCGTTCCGGCAGCTTCACCATCGCCGTTCCCTCTGCGTCGCGCGCGACGGTCTTCTTCGCCGATGGCCGCGTGGTCATGCACGCCGCCGATGGCGCGCATGAAGAAGCCTCCGAAAAACCGCTCGACTATCTGCGTCGCTGGTCGCGCGAAGTCCGCGCCCCGCGCCTCGACGGCTGGCCCGCTTTCCAGGGCGGGCTGATCACGCTGCTCGGCTACGAGCTCGCCGCGCAATTCGAACCAGTGAAGTCTGCGCCGGCCGACGTCCGTGCTCCCCTCGCGGCTTTCCTTGAGGCGCATGAAGCGTGCGTCTTCGATGCCTCGAAGCGGGAGCTGACCGTTGTCGTGCTTTGTCCCGTCGGTTCGCCGAACTCCGCTCTCCGCGCGGCCCGCGCCCGCGCGCTCGATCTCGCCGCCCGCTGGGATGCGACCTGTGTCCAGCCGGCGCCGACTTTATCGACTTCCCCCGTGCCCGCCGTGCCGATTGCACAGTCCCTTGACGAACCCGCCTTCGTCCGCGCGGTGACGCGCTGCCAGGAATACATCGCCGCTGGCGATACGTATCAGGTGAATCTTTCCACGCGACTCGAAGTCGCCTCTGTCGAACCGCTCCTTGCCTACGAAGTTCTCCGCTCGGCCAATCCTTCGCCCTACATGGGTCTGGTGCGACTGCCGGGGGCGACGCTCGTCTGCGGGTCGCCGGAGTTACTGGTCGAAGTTTCCGCGGGGCGCATCGCTTCTCGCCCCATCGCCGGCACCCGCCCGCGGGGCGCCGATGTAGCCGCTGACCTCGCGTGGGCGCAGGAACTTTCTGGTGACACGAAGGAGAAAGCGGAACACCTGATGCTTGTCGACCTGCTCCGCAACGACGTCGGCCGCGTCTCTCGCCCGGGCTCAGTGCATGTGCCCGAGTTCATGGCGGTCGAACGCTACTCGCACGTGATGCACCTAGTCTCGCAGGTCGAAGGCCAGCTGCAGGCTTCCGCCGGCCCAGCCGACGTCATCCGCGCGCTCTTCCCGGGCGGCACCATCACGGGCGCTCCGAAGGTCCGTACGATGCAGGTCATTGCCGAACTCGAACCGGTAGCCCGTGGCTATTATACGGGTTCGCTCGGCTGGATCGGCGCCTCGGGCGATCTCTGCCTCAACATCGTGATTCGTTCCCTGTGGTCTGCCGATGGCCGTACGTTCGTGCAGGCTGGAGCGGGCATCGTCGCCGATTCGGTTCCGGCCCGTGAATACGCCGAGAGCTTACGTAAGGCGCAGGCTCCTTTGCTCGCCGCCGCGCGCGCGGCCCTTCAACCATGATCGGCTGGCGCCAAGGCGAATGGGTGTCACTACCCGAC
>Ga0102915_1000434_pt1 | contig 12933 bp, 11 predicted proteins | sample Colrivmet1561A02_FD_78199 | JGI IMG/M metagenome (GOLD analysis project Ga0102915, IMG submission 78199) | Estuarine microbial communities from the Columbia River estuary - metaG 1561A-02 | ecosystem: Environmental > Aquatic > Marine > Intertidal zone > Estuary | place: USA: Columbia River...
CTATGAAAGAAAACTACGATAAGCTAGTTCTTCCTAACACTAACACTGTACTTACAGAAATATCTGATAAGCTAGATGCTAATCCTATCACTTCTACTGAACTCTTTAGTCCTCTAACATCTAATCGTGTATACGGAGACAATATCGAGTCTAAGAAAGCCCTAGGAATTGACGCTAAGCTGAACACTATGCAGAAGGAATTCCAGATTGCAGGTCTTGTTTATACAAACGAGTATAGTTCTATGTATACTTTTCCTGCAAATTACTCAGAAGGAGGAATTAGTTTAGGAGAAAAGACTCTTACAGACGGAACTTCTATTTCTCGTGTAATAAGTGAAACTATTAATGGTCACGTAGATATTGCAAAAGAAGATTGGATTATCTTGTTAGGATTAGATAAAGCTAAGACTCCTTTATTTCATGCTATGATTCTTGCAGGTACCCCTGTGAAGACTGCCTTAGATTTCTTGAATAAGCCTTTAGTAAAACACGTTCTTAAAGAATCTACTAGAGGACCTTTGTTCAAACAATTAGGGGTCAGAAGAGGAAGACCTGTCAAACAAACTTTCAAAGAAGTGTTAGTGGATACTTTTAAGAGTTTAAATGTATCTAACGAGTCAATGGGAGTTATTAATGACATCATCAAGACTAATACTAGTGCAGCAGGTGCTAACGTAAAGAAAATCATCCAAGCTCTGAGTGAAAGTTCAGCATTTCAAGAAAATGAACAGGATAAAGGACAGGTAAATGATTTGATTAACTTGTTTGTTGTTAAGGAGTTACAAGGTTCTATTCAACAATTAACTAGTCTTGTAGATTACAATACAAAAAGATTTCAAAACTCTTACCAAGTTAAATCTGACAAGATTACTGCAGCTAAACTTAGAGATAGCTTCAACGCCAAAGGAATATATAACCTAACTAAAAAATCTGCTTTGTCTAAGTTTAATCAGTCTAATACTATTGAGTCTTTGATGCCTCAAGTATTTGATGTATCTAATCACCCTAGCGTGCTAGATGCTATCGGAATTTACTCTAGTTTTGCAGGATTATTTACCGAAGAAGACTTAGTTAAAGCTTCTAGAAAAGTTAAAGATAACTATTTAGTGGCTATGGTACAACTCTTTGGAGTAGATAACACAGGTACTAAGTTGCAAGATAAGTTTTTCTCTCAAGCAGGATTACTTAATAAGACCAATCCTAATAACCTAGCTAAGCGTATTGCAGACATTACAGAAAAGTACAGTGACCTGTCTAAGAATCAGATTTTAGCAAATCTTTACACAGCTGAAACTAACTCTAACAATATCATTTTTAAACTTAGAAATGCTAACTTAGATAATTACCTTATTGGAGAATACGAGAAAGCATTTATTGAAGGACTTAATGACGTACGTGAAGACGTACGTGAAGTATTTCAGAATTTAGGTTTAGGAACATTTCTTCAATTTGGATTTGCTAAAAACTCTTATGGGTTGTCTCAGGTAATTCCTTATGAAACTTACGTAACTCACACTACCCAAGCAGTTGCTAGACTTAAAGAAGGATTAAATGATCCTATGTTTGCAGAGTCTATGTCTAGATATATAGGGTTAATGACTAATTTTAATGATAGTAAGAATGTTTCTACCTTAGTTTTAAATTCTAGAGTAGCTGATAGTTTATATCCAGGAGACTTTGAAGCTAATTTTATAGATAAAATTAAAACAGTAATAGAATCATCCCTTAAAAACATTGCTAACTTTAATAGTAAGTCTTATACTAACTTTGAGAACATTAAATCTAAAGGTAAGTTTAGAACCTTGCCTATAGAGTTAGTAGATGTTATTCCTACTAAGAAGACTACTCCTGTAGCTATGAGAAATAGAGAGGGTACTATTCTTATTGATGAGAAAGTGTTCATCAAGAAGTTTAACGACAAAGCTTGGACTCAGCCTGTTAAACAATTAGATGATACTTTTGCTACTCCGTTAGCTTTAGATGAATTTCAATCTATGGAAGAGTTTTTGACGTTTGCTCTTATTCATGAAACAAAGCATAACACAGTCAAGAGAGTAGACGGAGAGACTGAGGGACAATACGAAGACAGAGTTAATCAAGCTGCTTTACAAGACTTACGTTACAGTTACCGTAAAGGAGAATCAAGCAGTGTAGTAGATCCATTTAAATGTTAAACACATGGCAAGTTGCGACTTAAAAACAACAAACAGAGAATACATGATATCTACGGGAGCCTTAGAACAAGGTTCTCGTAAGATAAAAAACGAAGGTCTCTTTGATGTAAAGAATGCAGAGATTAGAGATGCTGCTAATCAACGTTACAATCTAAACACTCAAGAACTTCCTTTCAGTAAAACAGAAAGAACTATTTCTAGAAGTGAGTATCTTAAAAGAGGGTCTGACTATTTTGTAGAATGGAACTTTAATGATAAGTTCTTTGATGAAGTAACTCCCACAGTAGAGTTTTATAAGTCTATGGAAGAAAATGAAATAGAAGATGAGATCCTACCTACTTATGATCAGTTGCAGATTCCATTCGAAGAGTTAATAGATGAAGATGTGATTGTTAAAGACAGTCCTACTAGATCTACCTTTCCTTTTGAAGCTGAAGACTATCTGGAAGATGTTAAGCCAGAAACTAAAGCTAATTTAAATAAACTCCAATTCAAAGAACAACAGTGTGGTCTTTGATTATATTTGTATATATTCTAACTTAAGATAAAATAATGTCCTGTAAAGCAACTATAAAATCTCCTATTACTGGTAAGACAGTTATGTCTACTACCTACTTTCAGTTAACTAATGTGTTTGACAAAGAGAAGGCTGTAGATATTTATAACAGTATGTATACTCCAGCATTCCAAGACTTACTTGGATTTGATTGGACTACTAATAAACAGTATAGAGAAGAGCTTAACTTAAACGGAGAGCCTAAGATTGAGTACCTTAATAAGATACTTGATTTGGAAATGTCTGATTATCAGATAGATGCGATCAACTCTCAAGAGGATATCTTGACTCAGTTAGATCCTATGCAGAACTTTCCTAGCTATGAAGAAGCTCAAGTTGTTGCAGCTCAATTTAACTTAAACCCAAGATACAAGAATGTATCTGCAGAAGTATTAAGAACAGATGATGGATTTAGAGTAGGAGTAGGTGTTTACAGTATAGCTAAACCAGAAACTAAAGAAACTTTAAGTGCTCTTAACTTTGGAGAGATTATCTCTCAGTTCTTTCCTAGTAGCGATACTAATTGGAATGATGTAGTATCAGGATTACTTACTAGTGATCGTATCTCCGATACTCAAAAGACTATTTTATCTAAATTACAAGAACTACAAAACATCAACCCTAGTATCAAGCTAGTAGTTTTTGATGATACAGACTCTATGGATGCAGGTCAAGTAGCATTCTATGATAACAACTCACGTACGATCTACATAGGTAAGACTGTAAGTGAGAGTATGGATGATTCTAAGCTCATTAGAGACATTATCCACGAGTCTATGCATGCTTACACCATTAAAGCTTTGAATGAACCTGTAACAGATCAAGAGAAAGCATTTAAGGCAGAGATGGAAAAGGCTTACAACTCTTACTTGAAGAAGTTTCCTAACTTAGTTGTTAATTACGGATTTAACAATGTAGAAGAGTTTGTAAGTGAGGTAGTATCCAACCCCGATTTTAGAGCAGCTTTAATCACACAGCAAGAGTCTCTTAAAGAAGATAAGAACTTCTTAAGAAACATGATAGAGAAGATTACAAACTTCTTAAAAGGTTTGTATACTGACGTTCCTAGCTTAGAGGAGATTGATTCTATCATCAACAATTATCTAGATCACTTAGTCGAGACTAGAGATATGCCTGTTACTCAGGGAGAGTATGACTTAAGATTCAGAAATGAAAAGTTTAACCCCAACGGAGTTACAGACTTAGAAAGATTTCCAGAGTTACAGAAGTTTGTAAACTTCATTAATAAGAACTCTTCTACTAAGATGTGGGGACAGATCACACAATCCCTTAAAGAGATTGATTCTTCTCTTAGAAACACTGGTAGACTACAAGAACGTTTCACTAGTATTAATGCTACTAATGCTAAAGATATCTTAGCTAATACTGTTAGTTATTTAAATTCAGCTTTATCTACTCTTTCAACTGTACAGAATCAACTAGAACTTTATAAGAAGAATGCTTCTGAGTTTGAAGACTTTGCAATCATTAAAACTTTTAACTACGCTAAGAACTTAAGTGGAGTAATTAAAGACCAGCTTAATGAGTTTGAAAAAGAGTTTAACTCTATCTTTAACGTAGAGGATATAACAGACATGCAAGAGAGAGCTAGCACTATTGAGGCTTTTGAAATGTCTGTACCTAACTACGAAGAAGTAGTTAGAGAGATTTTAAGCAGTATAGAAGGTACTCGTAAGTTAGCGGACTCTATTGACAGTAACTATAATAATGCAGTAATTGCTCCTATTGCTAGAGAGTTGTCTAGTTCTTTTGGAGAGAGTGCAACAATTGAGGGTAAGAAAAAAGTACAAGAACAACTTGCAGCATTAGTTGCAGCTAAAGCCAAAGCAGACTCTACAGGTAAAACAGCTTTATCTAAAGTTTTAGCTAGAGAGATTGAAGACTTAAGACAGTTAGAGAAGTTTATTCCTACAGCTAAAAACATTGAAGAGCTTCTTAAGAACGATAAGAAGAACGGAAGAGAGACTAGTTTGTTAGGTATGTGGATTAACAATGCAGTTCAAGGTAAGAATCCTACTGTCCAAATTGTTAAACAGTTTATTGATAAGGCTACTGCAGAAGCTCAGGTAAACTCTGGTAAGTTTAGTAAGCGTGCTCAAGACATTTTTGATAGACTACGTGCCCTTAGAGGTAAGTTAGCTACTGAGGTAATGACTTACCAAACCTTATATAAAGGTTTTACTAGAGAGGTAGAAGTTTTACATAAACAACCAGATGGTTCTTTCAAGAAAGTAAAACAAGCAATCTTAAACACTAAGTTAAAAGAAGAGGAGTTCCAAAATGATCTTAAGCTTCTTTTACAAAGAGAAGACGATGCTTTAAAGACAGGTAATCAATCTGCTATTGACTCTACCAAAGAAGCTACTAATAAGTTCTTAGAAGAGTATGCTATGCGTCCTTACACAGACGAGTACTACAAGATTCAAGAATTACTTACAGAGGAAGCTAAGCAAGCAAGAGAAGAAATCTTATCAGAGATTAGTTTCTTATCAGAAGATCCTAATCCTGAAGAAGGAACTAAAGACGAAATCAAAAGACTCTTAACTGAGTTTAATCGCTTAGGTTCTCTTTACTATTCTAATGGAGATGAGAAGCCAGCAGGAAGTAAAGAAAGAAGAATAGCTGAATCTATTATGGCTTGGAAGAAGGAAAGAAACAATCGAGATGTTTTAACCTACGACAACCTAACTAAGAGAAAACAGTGGCAGATCCAAAAGAATGAGATAGATGAACAGTACTCTAAAATTTTAAAGAGAAAGAATGCTTCAGATATTTCTATGTCTATGGCAGGATTTGCAGAAGTGGCAGACGAGAATCTGGCAGAACAGAATGAAAAGATTACTAAAGAGTTTGAAGAAGCTAAGAAAGTAAGAGATCAATGGTACGAGGAGAACACAAAAACAGAGATTGCACCTGAGTTCTATCGACAACAACAAGCTATCACTGATTCGATTAATGCTATTCTTAGTAGGTATCCTACTTTTGATGCACAAGATCTTACTGATGCTTACCAAAGATTAAACAATGCAGTATTAGGCTTTAGAGATAACGATGGAGCTATCCAAGGTAATGACGTTGTTAATGCTGGTAATTTGTTTCAGACTGTAAAAGAAATAGAAGAAGAGATAGAAACCATTAAGAAAAATAGTCAGGCTAGGGAAGTAAGCAAAGATGACCAAGAAGAGTTGGCTAGACTGTATAAGATGCTTAATGCTTTGCAGGGTAGAAAAGAAACTCAATACTACAAAGACAAAGTATCAGAAGTACAAGCAAGTATCAGAACAGAGTTAGCTCAGGATGAAGAGTTCATAAAGGGCTTGGATGAAAAAGCTAAAGCTAGAAGAGATTCTTACATTGCAGCACAGTTAATGAATACTTTTACAACAGTAGAAGATGTTAAACAAGCAATGATTGAGGAAGAGATAGAAGATAGGTTTAGAGCAACCCAATGGTATAAGGACAATCACATCGTTACAGAAGAAACTAGAATCGTAAACGGAGATACAGTAACAACTACAAAAGAAAGACCTTCTTATATCTGGACTCAGGTAGTACCTAAAGATCCTAGAAACATTATAGAAGAATCTCCTTCTTTTCAGTGGGCTATTCCTGTAATTGATGAGACGTTCAAGAACAAGGATTATCGTTTTACTACAGAACCTAGACCTAGAGAAACTCAAGATGGTAAATACTCTAACCCAGAGTATTCTAGCTTACCTGCACAAGAGAAAGCCATTCTAGATGATATTATTGCTTTACATGAAGACGTACAGAAAGAGTTGCCTAAGAGTCAACGTGTAGGGTATGCTATTGTAAACGAAAACAAGACAGCATTTGAAACTCTATCTACAGCTTTAAGAAAACCCTTAGATACATTCTCAGGAATCTATGAGTTATTTAAGTTAACCTTTGCACCTAACATAGGATCTGCTGAGTACGAAAGATTAGATGACTCAGAAGTAGAGGTTATTAGTGGAAGAAAGGTACAATTGATTCGTAGTCGTTATAAGACTCCTTTAAACACTAACCAAGTATCTTATAATATTCTAGGTAACATTGCTAAGTTTGGTGTTTACTCTTCCCACTTTGCAGCCATGCAGAAGATTATGCCTACTGTGTTCAGCACAAGAGACGCATTAGAGAGAAACAAATCAGCAGAAAGTACTTTATCTACAGTAGACTTCGAAATCTCTAAGAACTTCTACGGAGAAGAAATTAGTTCTATGGGTAACAATAAGTATGTAAAACTTATTAGTCGTCCTTTAAATAAGTTCTTATCTGTAGGTCAACGTAAAGCTTTACAGTTTAACGTAATTGCATCTATAAAGAACTTTGCAATCAACTTATGGAACGCAGGTATAAACAATAACCTAGCAGGTGTAACTAGAGCAGAGTTCATTCAAGGTATGTGGAGAGGTATCAAACAATCAGATAAGATGTTTGAAGTGTACAGAGGAGGAGGAAATGTTTCCTACTACGCAGACCTACTGATGCATTTTAATGCTATGCCACAAGCACAACCTGGAGCTAAAGCAGATACTATCCATCAGACTATGTTGAATAGGTTTGTTTCTAGTGAGACTGCAGGATTTGTAGTACGTGGATACTTAGAAAGTATTTCTACTATTGCTGTATTTGAATCTATCATGAACCAATATAACGTTCAGATAGAACAGGGAGGAACAACAAGAACTATTAAGTTAGCAGAAGCTTACGAGCAAGTAAATGGTAAACTTCAGCTTAAACCAGGAGTTAAAGTAGAGAAAATAGATCGCTTAGAGCAAGAAATCAGAGATAGAATCTTTAACTACTTTACTGGGTCTCAAGGTAACTACTATAAAAGAGGTTCTGCTCAGTACGAAAGATACATTATTGCTAGAATGATAATGAGTATGAAGCGTTGGGTAGCTACTACATTTAATAATAAGTACGGAGCAAGAAGACTTCAGTTAAACACAGGTAACCTAGAGAAAGGATTTAACAGAGAAGTTATGTCTTACGTCCAGTTGCTAGCTTTGGGAGGTAGTTCTATGGCTAACCAAATGACTACTGATCAACAGAAATCTAGAATGCGTACTGCAGCAACTAACTTAGTAGCTATGCTTGCTGTTCAACAAGCTTTAATTACTACTATGGGTATACTTGCTAAGTCCTTAGATGATGATGATGAAGAGCCTACTAGTCCTTTCTTGGCGTTTATTGGTAATATTCTTCAGGGTATGCATGATGAGTTAAGTACCTTCAGTCCTTTAGGAGCTGCAAACTGGGCTTACAAATCACTCCTACAAACTCCTCAGAAACAACCAGGAGAGAGTGATGCAGTAGCAAGAGCTAAACAAATAAGTTGGAGTTTGATTGGAGGTACAACTAAAGCTTCTTATGATGCTTTAACTCCTTTCTTTGATAAGGATACTTGGTTAGATCCTGCAGGTTCTTTTACTTATAGATATACAAATGGTTTACCTGACTCTTTTAGTACTCCTGAAGCATTAGAAGGTAAGTCAAGCTTACTTGCAGCTTTCATGATTTATACAGGAGCAGAAGTGGGTATGAGTCAGTTCCTACAACCAGAGAAGAAGCTTTACACAGTTCTAAAATACAATCCAAGGTTAGACTTCACAGAGGAAAGAAGAATTAAACTAGATCCAATGGGAAGCTATAATGAGTTAAGTGAGAGGGTAACAGCAATAAAGAAAGAGTTGAAGTCAGTAAAGCCCTCAGAGATAATAACAGATAGAGCAGAAAGAGACGCTAAGATTTCCGAAATACTAGTCCTAGAGAAAACCATGGAAACAATAGGAGAACAATATTCATATGTAGGAGCATACTATAGAAATAGAAAGTTTGCTTCTTCTTTGGGTAGTTCAGAAGCAGCAGATCTAGATAAGGAGATTAAAAGATACCAAATACAGAATAACCCACAAGATTTTATTAGAGAAAAGATAAAGTCTAAACAGGAAAGTCTAGAAAATAAAAGAGCTAAGGAGAGACTAAGGGGAAAATAGTCCCCCTAGTTTCTTGACTTTATTTTTAATTAAAGTATTTTTGTTATACGGACTACGGTCGGACTTAACAGTCGTAAAGATAAATATTTATGGAAACACATGACATTCTCAGAGAGCAATCAAAGAAACTTCGTCACATCGAAGGTCAACTTTGTTGCATCAACGCTAGCGTAACTGCGGAAGCAGGTATGAACGGCAGTAAAGTAATCTCAGGCACATCACCAGTTACAGGTACTTTTCAGTACTTTGTTGTTAACGCATCAGCTGTAGTTAGTGCTATCTTGGATCAGAACGCAGCTAGTCTTATGACAAGCTTAGGTCTTTCAGGAGTTACTTTGGCACCAGGAATGAAGATTAGCGTAGCTAAAGGAACAACTATCTCTTCTATAACACTTGCTTCAGGATCTATTATTGCTTACAACGCTTAATTGATGAAGACCCTTTTAGTAACTATCACCACAGTATGTGCCTTTTTGGGCACATATTTTTTAAATCTAACTGCAGATAACGCAGAACAATACTTAGCGATTGTTGCTGTTGTATTTGTAGATGGATTTTTTGGTGTATGGGCAGGTACTAAGAAGATTGGTTTTCAAACAAGAAAAGCAGTTAAAGTACTTCAGACTTTGTTTGCTTGGGTAATGATTCTTTCTGCTATCTTAATGGTAGAGAAAGGATTTGATGGTACGTTCTGGCTTTCAGAAACTTTCTGTGCTCCTTTTATCGTCTTCCAACTTATTAGTGCTCTTAAGAATGCTAACACAGTAGGAGTAATAAACAACAGTGTACTATCTCAGATCTTAGCAAAGATAGATCAACATAAATTTAACCACGATAATGAAAAACCTCTCGATTAAACTTAATATTATCTTTTTCTTCATCATTGCTTACTTACTTTTTAAGTATGAGTATGTACAGGAACAAGATACTAACCAAGTAATATCTTTTATTGATTCTATAGATAAACAAAACGATACTTACTTTGAAAAGATTGACTCTCTAGAACATATAAAGCACGAAGAGTATTTCCGTTACGAACAAATCACCCTAAAGTATGACACAATTCAGATTGCTATTGACACTATGCCTGATATTGACGGCACAAAATTCTTACTCACAATCAGTAGACAGCTTACCCTTAAAGGAGTTGAATGATGAGTTCCTAAAAGGAATTCAAGCACGTGAGAGAGTAGTAAGTCTTAAGAAGATTATCAAGACAGATAGCGTTCAGTTATCCTTGTATAAAGATTCTATTATCCCTAACTATAAGAAGGCTTTAGATACCGCTAAAGTAGAGATAGTTCGCTTAGATACTAAAGTTAGGTCTCAAGCAGAAACAATTAAAACTTTAAAGAACGTTTTGAAAGGCGGGTTATTTGCTATAGCTTTGTTAACCATAGGGTTAATACTTTAACCTACCAGCCTATGATGCCAATCTCAAAACAGATTATCCAACACTACATGGATAATCCAAATACGGATGAGTCAGCTTTAGAAGTTGCTATTCGTTTCAACTACCAACCAGAAGTATATAATGAACTAAGAGCTAAGCGAGTTCGTGACTTAAAAAGAACTGCTATGTATAAGTTGGGTGCAGATAAACCTTTAACGCCTAACGATCAACCTACACAAATTACAGGAACTTATGATGAGAATCTAGATAAAGGTACCCTTGAGGTATCTAAACTAGTTTCTACTCAACCTAGATCTTCTGAAGAAATCATCGAAATCCACAAGATAGATAGATCTAAGTGGAGATTAGTACAGTATTGGAGTAAAGAAAAACAATCAGGTTGGCTAGTGTCAGCCTTATTTGCTTCTATAAAGCCTGAGGACACTTTTCCTCAAGACATAGAGAACGTTCTCAGAGAGGTTTTCCTAGAATCTAATATAACTCCGTACCCAACACCTAGAAAGTCTCCTATAGCGTCTAAGAAAGGCTTATTCGTCTACATGAGTGACAAACACGTAGGTGCTCTTACTCATCCTAACTCTATTTTCAACAATCAGTACAACGAAGATGTCTTCGAAGTACGTATGATGAGAGTATTAGAAGAGATAGAGAAGCAAGTAAAGACCTATGGAAGGTTAGAAGATCTTTTTATTTGTGATTTAGGAGATTCATTAGATGGTTGGAATGGTCATACTACTAGAGGAGGACATGCACTTCCCCAGAACATGAATAACAAAGAGTCTTTTATGACTTATCTTTATGCTCATAAGCGATTCTTTGACCTGTTAGTAGAGAAAAACTTAGCTAATAACATTCACGCTATTATGCAGACAGAAGATAACCACTCAGGTTCTTTTGGCTACATAACTAACCAAGCACTAACTCTTTATTTAAATACGGCTTATCCTTTTATCAAAGTAACGATAATGGAGAAGTTCTTAGAACATTTTGACTATGGAAAACATACATTTATTTTTACTCATGGAAAAGACTCTGAGGATCTTAAGCATGGTCTTCCCCTTTTCTTAACCGAGAAAGCAGAAAATTTCCTTAACAAGTATATAGATCACCATAATTTAGGAGAGAATAAAAACATCTCAATAGTAAAAGGTGACCTACATACAGAGAGTATGCAACAAGTTTACAAGTTTAGATATAGGAATGTATTGTCTATGTACGGCTCTTCTAAGTGGATAATGAATAACTTTGGTCCTGGTTATCCAGGAGTTTCGTTTGATTTAGTAGAAAAAGATACGGATTTAATATATTCGTTTTATATTCGCTTTAAATAAAATTAAGATGATTAAGATAGCAGATATAGATAAACTTATAAACCAGTTCTATTTAGACTCAGAGAAGGATGGGTTAGCAGTAAGACCTAATGTGGTACTGCTTACAGAAGATCAGTTTGAAGATCTATTAAAAGAAATGGGAGTAGAGGAAGAAGACGATGTTGTAATAGAAAGTATACTAGGATTAGATGTCGTCATAGCAAACGGGATAGAACATCCAAGAGTAATAAGATTATAAAAAAAGGGGCCCTATTAAGAGCCCCTTTTCTTTTGGTTGGTAAACTAAATAACTAAAAACTAAAACTAAATAAACTAAAACTATGATTACATCGCTTGTGGTCCTCCTGTAGCAGCTAAGAAAGCAAGAACTTCTTCTTTCACTTTCAGCTCTACTACGATTGGCTCACTTGTGATTTCAAATTTAGTGATTTTTACTGGAACTTTTTGCTTAGTTGCAGGATCAATTTTGTATTGATAGTCTACAGGGTTAAGTTTATCAGCGTTACCTTCTAAGACAACGGCTAAACCATTCTCTGTAGGGTAAGTCATAAGAACCTTGTGGATGTTAAAAGAGAAACCTTTCTTGATGATCAATTCCATCTCTTCACCGTTCTCTACTTTTTCTTTTTCTGTGTAATAGAATAACATATTTGTCTTTTTAATTACCAAACGATAGCAATGTCTCGATCACTTACCATGATCTTTTCTTCTCCTTCTACTTCAACTAACTCTGCTGATTGAAGGTACATGATGTTTACATAAACGAAGTCTCCTACTTTTACGTTGGTTACTTCTTCTCCGAGAGCGTATACTTCTAAACGCTTAAGGTTAGCCAACTCTTTCATGTTCAACTCTTCTTCCATCTCTGGTGTAAGTTGAATGAGTCTTTCTTCTCTCTTAGGACGGTTGAGTAATACTCGGTGTCCTTTTACTGTGATTGCCATATTGTTTTAATTTGTTTTTGCTTTGATTACATCTAGACCTGCTGCTATTAATAGTTCTAATCCTGTTCTATTTCTATAATCTTCTAGATATACAAATGTAGTGATTCCACTTTGAATAATCAACTTAGCACAATGCACACAGCATGCATGAGTACAGTACATAACGGCTCCTTCTGTACTGATAGGACTCTTGCATGCTTTAGTAATTGCATTGGATTCTGAGTGGAGTACGTATTCAAAGGTTATATCATTTTCTTCACATACATTTGGAAACCCTGAAGGAGTTCCATTATACCCAAAAGAGATAATGTTTCCGTTCTTTAAGATTAAAGATCCTACCTGTAGTCTCTCACAGTAAGATTCTTGAGCGATTCTTACAGCTAAATCTAAGTAAAGTTCAGACTTATCAGCCTTAGGCATGTTATATATGATAGGTATTTTATACATTATTGTTTATTAAAAATTGTTCAGGTGGTATAAATCTACAA
>Ga0102915_1000438_pt1 | contig 12839 bp, 11 predicted proteins | sample Colrivmet1561A02_FD_78199 | JGI IMG/M metagenome (GOLD analysis project Ga0102915, IMG submission 78199) | Estuarine microbial communities from the Columbia River estuary - metaG 1561A-02 | ecosystem: Environmental > Aquatic > Marine > Intertidal zone > Estuary | place: USA: Columbia River...
ATTCAGCACCTCGTAGAAACCCATGCGCGAGACCGCGTTGTAGTTGTGCGGGAAGTGTTCGCCGCGTTGGAGCGTCACGAAGTCCTTCTTACCGTAGAGCCCGTAGAGCTTCTGCAGGTCAGGGAATCCCTTGGTCGCCATTTCTTTCGTCCAGTCGTTAGCGGTGTTCATGCCTTGGGGTTTCGGAGCGAAGATCGCCGCGATTTCGACGTTGCCGGAGTTCACTCGGAGCAGGGTGGCGTTCTCGCAGGAGCAGCCGCCCTGCATGGCGGTGCTGACCATCACCACCGGGTAGGAAAGCGCGAGGCGCGGGTCGGTGGCCGCTAGGAGCATCGTCTGCGTGCCGCCACCGCTGGAGCCCGTGACCGCTAGGCGGGTGGGATCGACTTCGGGGAGGGTCAGAAGGAAGTCGATGCTGCGGATCGAATTAAGGGTCTGTAGTCCCATCACGCTTTGCAGGTTGGCTTCAGCCTGGGGGCTGTAGAGTCCCCAGCCTTCGGTGCGGTTCATCTCGGGGCGCTGCTTGGCGAACTTATGGATAATGGCGGGCGAGAACTGAATTGAATCGGAATCGCTGAGGGCGTCGATCTGCCAGACGACGCAACCCATGCGGGCGAGCTGGACGCACATGGACTGGAAGCGCGACTTGCCGCCTTGTTCGAAACGCTCCTGTCCGGTCGCGATCTCCTCGCGGACGTACTTATCGGACTGGTTGAGGAAGCGTGCGTCGACCCAGTGTCCGTGCGGAAAGACGACCGCGGGCACCTTGCCTGAGATGTTCTTGGGTCGGTAGAGATTGCCCGTCACGAAGAAGCCTGGAGCGCTCTCGAAGTAGACCTTCTCGACTGTGTAGTCCCCTTGGTCGATCTTGCCGTGGATCACCGCATTGAGCGGCGTCTTGGTTGGCATCGGCCAGAGGCCTTGCGAGATGACTAGCTGGCGTTGGACAAAGTCACGGCGCGGCTCCCATTCTTGGACGGATTTCGGGGCGGGGAAGGGGAAGTACCCGTTGAGGTCTTTGAGCGGACCGAGGCGCGCGTCGTCGGCGTGGACTAGGTTCAGTAGACCGAGGGTCGCGAGGGCGAGCGTGGGGAGGCGCATGGGGTTGGCCGGAATATGAACCTACCCTGCGGAATGGGAAATAAAAAGGCCGGCCAATCGGCCGGCCTTCGATACGGGCGATTCCGTGCTTATTCGGGCTGCTTACGGCCGCGCTGCCCTTCGCCTGCTTTGCGCATCTTCTCGAAGAGTGGGGTCAGCGAAGGGTCGGCTTTGCGGGCGACGTCTTCGGCGATCTCGATCGCCTTGCGCTGGGCGGCGGCCGCGTCCTCGCGGGCTTCGCGCACGGCCGGGTTTTCGTTGGCCTTGGCCATCGCCTCGCGGACGCGACGCTGTTCGTCAGGAGAAAGTCCGGGAATCATGCCGCCGCGGTTGGCTGGCTCCTCGCGATTGCCTTCGCGCTGCCGCGGGGCTTCACCACGGGGCTGGGCTTCTGGCTGACGGTTGCCTTCGCGAGAGCGTCCCGGCTCGGCGTTGGGCTGGCGGTTGTTGCCTTCGGGGCGGCGAGGTTGCTCTCCACGGGGCTGGGCCTCGGGCTGGCGTCCCGGCTGGCCGGGCTGACGCTGTTCCATGGCCTTGCGGACCTTTTCGAGAAGCGGGGCGACGGACGGGTCGGCCTTGCGGGCGACCTCGTCGGTAATCTCACGGGCCTTCTTTTGGGCCTCGGCGGCAGCCTGCTGGGCCTTGGCGGCCTGCTCATGCGCTTCCTTTACGGCAGGGTCCTGCTTGGCTTTCTCCATCGCCTCGCGGAGGCGCCTCTGTTCGTCAGGGGAGAGTGGGACCGGGAGGCGAGGGTTGGGACGACCTTCAGGGGCCGATCCTTCAGGGCGGACGTTCGGGCGCGGGGCGTCTTCGGCTGCGAAGCCGAGGGCCGCTAAGAGGAGCAGGGGTAGGTGCTTCATAGTATGGATATAACCACGTCCCGCCCGAGGAGTTTCAACCGTCTTCCGGGGACAGGCTTGCCATCTTCCACCGGTAAGGTCTGCTGGTCTCATGCTACCCCGCCTCGCACTCCTCGTGCTTTGTTGCTCCGCGCTCGTATCCGCCGGAGAACTGAAGCTCATCTCCCTGTTCTCTGATCACGCCGTCCTACAGGCCGGTGACGCTGCCGTCTTCGGCAAGGCCCACCCGGGCGCCAAGGTCAAAGTGAAGCTCGGTTCGACCGAAGCCACCGCCAGCGCGGGCAGCGATGGCAAGTGGACCGCCACGCTCGCCGGCCTCAAGGCCACCGAGCAGGGCAAGGACCTGATCGTGAGCTCCGGCGAAGAAGTCTTCACTGCTCGTGACGTGATCGTCGGCGAGGTCTGGATTGGTTCCGGTCAGTCGAACATGGATTGGGTCGTCAAGAACACCACCGCCGCCGCGGACGCTAAGTCCCGCCCCGCCGACGCCAGCCTTCGCGTCTTCACCGTCGCGCGCACCCCTAAGGCCGAGCCTGTCGACGACGTGCAGGGTTCCTGGAAGCTCGCCGCACCTGACACCGTCGAAGGACTCACCGCGACTGGACTTTTCTTCGCCCGCGAACTGCGCGCCAACATCAAGCAGCCGGTCGGCGTGATTCATACCTCTATCGGCGGCACGCGCGCCGAAGCCTGGGGTCCGAAGGGCATGTATGCCGACGTCGCTGACGCCAAGGATTTCGACGCGAAAGAAACTGCGGCCATCAAGGCCCGCGCCGTCGCCCTCGAGAAGCTCAACGCCAAGATCGCGGTCGAGAAGGACAAGGCTGCCTTGGCCAAACTGCGTCAGGATGCGGGCAGGCTCGCCCCTGTCTGGACCAACGGGCCCCACATGAATTGGAATGGCATGGTCGCCCCGCTCGTCGGTTATTCTGTGCGCGGAGCAATCTGGTATCAGGGCGAATCCAACGCCGGTCAGCCCGAGGCCTATAAGTGGGTCCTTGGTTCCATGATCAAATCCTGGCACAAGGCCTGGGGTCAGGAGTATCCCTTCATTATCGTCCAGCTGCCTCGTTTCATGGCGCGCAAGCCGGAACTGGCCGTCGAGGACGGTGGCTGGCCCCGTATCCGCGAATCCATGGAATGGATCGCCGATAATGTCCCGGGTGCGATGCAGTCCGTGAACATCGACCTCGGCGAAGAGAAGGACATCCATCCGAAGGACAAGCTCCCGGTCGGCGAGCGTCTCGCCTACGTCGCCCTCCAGCGCGTTTACAAGACCCGCACCGACGGCGAAGCCCCGCGTGTGAAGAAAGCGGAACGCCAGGGCGATGCCTTCGTGCTTACTTACGACCGTCCGGTGGTACTCAAGAACGACGGCAAGGGCTTCGGTCTGCTCGGCGCCGACGACAAGTGGGTCTTCGGTCAGGCTAAGGCCGATGGCGCGACCGTGACCGTCACGGGCGTCCAGGCGCCTAAGGAAGTGCGTTACGCTTGGGCTAACTTCCCTGAGGTCAGCGTCTACTCCGCTGGCAAGGATGGTCTCCCCGCTGGCCCGTATCGCTCCAGCAAGTAAGTGCCATGACGGCCTGGCTTCGTTCATTTGGCTTATTTTTCGCTTCGGCTGTCGGTGTGCTTCTCCCTGCTGCGGAGGTTGCGCCGCCGGCCGGACTCAAGGTGCTGACCGCCGGACATAGCTTCCACGTGTGGATGCCGCCGCTCGTCGCCGAGATGGCCAAGGCCGCGGGTATCCAAGGGCATGAGCAATTGGCGATCTCTTCTATCGGCGGTTCCAAGGTGATTCAGCACTGGGACCTGCCGACGGAGAAGAACAAGGCTAAGCCGGTCCTCGAGGCGGGTAAAGCCGACCTCTTCACCATGGCGCCGACGTTCCTGCCGGATCCGGGTATCGAGAATTTCACCAAACTCGGACTGGAGCATAACCCCAAGCTTCGTCTGACTCTTCAGCAGAACTGGGTGCCCTTCGAGGATCCGGTAATCTGGCTCTCCAAGAGCAAGCCGAAATCCATCGATCGCGATGTCATCACCCTGGCGCAGTTGCGCTCTAAGCATGAACCTTATTTCAAACTCATTGAAGATCACGTGAAGGAACTCAATCAGCGTATCCCGGCGGCGAAGATTGTCATCGTGCCCAGCGGAGAGGCCGTGATGGCCCTGCGCGACAAGGTCATCAAAGGCGAAGCCCCTGGCATTAAGACGCAGAATGAACTCTTCACGGATGCCCTTGGGCATCCCGGCGCACAGATTCGCGTCCTCTCGGCGTATTGTCATTACTCGGTCATTTATCGGCGTAGCCCGGTCGGTTTGCCTGTGGTCAGCCAGCTCACCAAGCTGCCGGAAGCCGATAAACTCAACCGACTACTTCAGGAAATCGCCTGGAAGGCCGTCACCGGCCATCCGATGAGCGGAGTCGCCCAGTAGGCATCCTGCCAAGAGTGTGGCAGTGACGGCTTGAAGGTTCGGAGTTGGCTGGTTGCATTGGCTTGCCCCGCCATGAAGCATCTACTTGCCTTACTCAGTCTGACTTTTGTCTTGGTTGCTGCCGAGCCCCCGAAGGGTGAGCCGACGAACGCCGCGGAGGCAGCGGCTCAGCTTGCGGCCAAGAAGGTCGCCCAAGAGAAGTTCATCGATGAGCGCTACCAGGGTCTGGTCGCGAAGCTCTCTCCGGCCGAGCAGGCCTGGGAGAAGGTGCTGCAGGCTCAACTCGGCAGTTTCTACCTGCCCCTGCACAAGCGTGACAAGATCGCCGGCAAGTCGAACGCGTGGGATTTCGTGAAAGACGACCCCAAACTACCCCGTGTGCTGCTCATTGGTGATTCCGTCTCGCGTGGCTACACTCAGCCGACCCGCAAGGCCCTTGCGGGTAAGGCGAACGTCCACCGCGCCCCGGCTAATTGCGGGCCCACCGCTTCCGGTCTCAAGAACCTCGAAGTCTGGCTAGGGGAAGGGAAGTGGGACGTCATTCACTTCAACTTCGGCATCCATGACCGCGCTACGCCTGCGGCCGACTACGTGAAGCGTCTCGAGGCCATCGTCGCCCAGCTCCAGCAGACCGGCGCCAAGCTCATCTGGACCAGCACCACGCCGATTCCAGATAATCCGGCGCAGAAACAGACCGCCGCTTCGATCGTCGAGAAGAACGCCCTCGCGGCCGAAGTCATGAAGAAGCACGGCATCCCGACGGACGACCTCTTCGCCGCCATGACTCCGCGTCTGGCCGAGTTTCAGCCACCGCTCGACGTGCACTTCACTGGAGCCGGTTACGATTTCCTCGGAGCTACGGTGGGCGAAGCGATCCTCAGCCGTCTCAAGTAAGGCTCCGCTCAGTTATGCCTTAGCGGGGCCTTGGGCGAGAGGGCGAGGCGGAATTGGTTCAGGCAACGCTGATCGGGTGTGGTGTCTACGATCGCAAAGGTCACCCGACGGAACGCACCCTTGAAGGGGCCGTCGAGGGCCTGTCGGAAAAGATCGGCGATGAGCCCGGGGTCGTTGGCGAAGTTGCCGCAGCCCCAGGCGCCGAGTACGAGTGCGTCATGGCCATTGGCTTGAGCGATCGCGAGGACCTTGACGATACGCGCGCTCATGGCACCGGGAATCTTCGCCTGGTCGAGCGGAGCCACGTCTCGGGCGTCGCAGGCGGCGGCCGATACGAAGGCGACCTTGAAGGGCGTCTCGAGCATGCGATGTTCATCGTCCCGGAAGACGGGAACGTTCGGTGAATAGATCATCGCATCGGAGCGGAGTGCGTTGCCCTGCTGCAGGTGGAAGGCGTACATCGGTCCGCCGAGTTGGCAGGCGAAGAGCGCGGAAGAGCGGCAGTGATATTCCTCTTGGGCCCGTTCGCCGGCCAGGAAGCCGCCGCCCGCGACGGTCGGTGAGGCGAAGTTGAGCACCAGTGTGCGCAGCCCCGCCGCATCGTGGCGGGCGGCCGCGGACAGGGAGGTCTCATCGGTAACTTCGATGGCCGTCGCGTGCGATCCCGTGCGAGGGGTGGTGTGCCGATGGTCGGGCGGCAGGTGGGTGGTCCGCGCGACGGCCGCGCCGATGTCGGCGGCGATGTCAACCTGTTGGCTGGTCGGCGAGGCGTAGAGGCCCAGCTCGATAACCTTCATCGCCTCGCGCCCCAGTTTATTAGCGAGTTCTCGTGGAATCTTGGGGTCGAAGGGCATGGTTGGCGACGCATTGACCATGGCGAAGCATCGGCCCGAAGCCAACCGCAACCTATGACAGGGGGCGGATTTGACGAGGCGGCTGCACGCAGGCATAACAGCCTCATGCCGCAACCCCCGCTTACTGTCTTCTATAGCCCAACCTATGTCGTCGAAGGGAGGACCGAGACCGTCACGAAGTCCAAGCTGGTCGCTGAGATGATTGAAGCCGGTAAGGCGGGAGAGGTCTGGCTGGAGGCGCCCAAGCTCGCGACTCGGAAGGAGCTCGAACTGATTCATACGTCGGAGTACGTGCGTAGTACTTTCGAGGACAAGGGAGCGTTCCTCGAGGTCGGACCTTGGTCGCAGCCGCTATTGGACAGCATCCTCGCCTCGACTGGGGGTATGCGCGATGCCGTCAAAGAGGCGTTGAAGAACGGCCGCTCGGGCAGCCTCTCCAGCGGCCTGCACCATGCACGTAAGAATTCTGGTAACGGCTTCTGCCAGTTCAATGGGCTGGCCCTCGCCGCGCTTGAGGCCCTGAAGAAGGTCAAGACCGTCGGCATCCTCGATCTCGACGCGCATGCGGGCGGTGGCACCTTCGATATCCTTGGCGACCACAAGCAGGTCTATCTCGCTGATGTCACCGTGAACGCGTTCGACTCCTGGGAGCCGTCCGATCCGGCCCGGCACTTCTACGTCGCGGTCGACAGCCCGAAGGACTACCTCCGGCACGTCGAGGCTGCGCTGCACTCCTTGGAGCGAGTGGATTTCCTGATCTATAACGCCGGCATGGACACCTATGAAAAAGCCGGCGGCATGAAGGGCATCACCAAGGATATCATCCGCAAGCGCGAGAAGCTCGTCGTCCACTGGGCGCGAGCGAGGAAGATCCCGCACATCTTCGCCTTGGCCGGCGGGTATAAGTGGGGTGGCCTGACCTTGGAGCAGGTGGCCGAGCTGCATCTCGAGACCGTTAAGGTCTTCGCCGCCTGATTACTCCGGCTTAGGGATGTTTAATTCCTGCAGGCCGAAGGCACCGCTTTCCGTCGGCAGTACCACGAACAGCTTGCAAGCGCGGCTCTGGGCCAGGGCAACCATCACATGCCACTGCGACTGAGGGACGCTCGCGACGACGAACATCGGTATTGCGCCCGGTTCGGTGCCAGAGGGTTCCTCGATGGCCACGCCCTTGTGGTCGACGTCGAAATTATGGGCCAACCATTTGCCCAGTTCCTTGGCGAGGCCGCGCATATCGGACGTGCCGGCCTCCACTTTGGATCGGTCGACGAGTGCCCAGAGCGGGATCGCAAAGTTATGTTCCAGATCGGCCATTGGCGTGGCGGCGGCAGTGCGTCAGGCCTGCTTGATCAGTTCGGCCGTCGCGGGGACGTCGGAGATGATCTGGTCGGGGTCCGGACCGATGCCGATGTAGCGAAGGTTCGGGAGGGTGGGCAGGGAGCCGCCGCGGGAAGCCAGGCGGACAATCTCGGCCATCGTGAAGGCGACGTAGCGGCGCGCCTCGGCAGGCAGCTGGGCGTAGGAGCGCACCTTCGTGATATCGGCCGTCCAGCCCGGCAGGGTGGCGTAGATAGGCTGCAGCGTGCGCCGCACGGCGTCATTGCGGGGGACGCCCGAAAAGACTTTGCCAGCCGCGTCGCGGTAGCCTGTGCAGACGAGTAGATCGCCGCCCTTCCACTCTCCGTGGGGCGAGAGGGCGTCGAGCTTGTTAAGGACGATATCGTCGTAGCCGCCGTAACGGAGGGCATCAGCCTTCTCGACCAGGTCAGACCAGCCCACCATGCGCTGGCGACCGGTACTTGTGCCGAATTCAAGCTTGGCGAGGGCGCGCTGGAGCGGGTGTTCTTCCGGCATCTTCGTCAGGAAGACGTGAGTGCCGACCTTTGTGTCGTAGGCCTTGCAGCAGCCGACGGTGTGAATCGCTTGGACCGGGATGCCGGCGGACTGGAAGAACTCCGGCGTGTAAGTGTGTGAGGCCGTAACGTTCGGGGCAAAGCCCGCACGCTTGTCGAGCCAGTAGGCCTGGCCGAACTCACCGATGATGCGGCGGTCGGCAGCGAGGTCGCCGAGAATGCGTTCGCGCACGTCGCCGATCGTGTGGGCGAGGGAGGCGCCAGCCTTCCAGTAGCAGTCGAGCACGGCGGCGTGGTCGAACGTGAACGGTTCCTTGCCGGCGAAGCGGGTGAAGTCGAATTCCGCCGCCGTAAAGACGCCGGAGTCGACGGCACCCTTATTGGCGCGCAGTTCGGCCTCGGTGAGCTTGGCGAAGAGGCCGGACCACTTCTCGGGCGAAAGCTTGCAGACATCGCGCACGATGGAGGCCGCGCGGTTCAGGCGGGCCGAAAGCCGCGTCGCGTAATCGGACTTAGCGCCCAGGAATTCAGAATAGTGAATCTGGAACTGGCCGACTTCATCGGCGTAGGCGGGCGTGATGCCGCGACCAGTGGAGCCGCGGGCTTCGTGGCCGAGGACGTTGATGCGGTAGTCTTCCCAGGCCAGATCGAGGATGCGGTGGGAGACATCGCTGATCATGCAGCGTTCGTCGATAAGCAGGCGGGAGAGGACCGGGATGCCAATCTTTTCGAGAGGCAACGCTTCCCAGAGGGCCTTGCGCGGGTCGGCAACGACACCGGAGCCGAGGGCGAGGCAAGCGACATCATGTTCGGCCACGCCACCTGGGAGTAGATTGAGTTTCAAGCCGGCGACCGTGTGGCCGGAGTTGGCGCCACCGTTGACCTTGAGGACTGTACCGACCACGTCGCGACGTCCCGTGAGGGCTTGGAGTTCGCGGACGATTTCGGGGATGAGGCGGCCCTTGCCTTCGTCGCCCATGCTGATGCCGACATCGGCGATGAGGTTGCTCTTAAAGGGGGTGAGTGCCATGGGCAGGAAGGTGAAGGCGGGCGGGGAAAGCCGTCCGCAAGAGGGCAAAGGCGTCGGTGAGGCTTAGGCCGTTGCGCCCTTCTGGCGTTCGTAGAAGTCGTTGATCTTCTTGGCGACGTCGCGGTAGCCCGAGTCGGCCATGTAGATGATCTTGTATTCGTCGACGGCTTCTTTGGCTTTGCCCATCTTCTCGAAGGTGTCGCCGAGGGCGTAGATGATTTCCTTCTTCAGGTCGTTCATCATCTGGACTTCGCTCTTGGCGGCGGTCAGCTGCTCGACGGCGAGGTCGAACTTGCCGCCTTGGGTGAAGGCGAGGCCGATGGCGAGGAGGGCCGGCTGGCGGAACTTCGGGTTACGCTGAGCGTACTGGAGCTGTTGGACGGCGTCCTCGAGGCGATTGGCGGCAAGGAGGAGGGTGCCGAGATCGTAGCGGTAGCCGTAATCGTTCGGGTAGCGTTCGACCAGCGCGATGGAGGTCTTGAGGCGGAAGTCGTTGAGCTCGGTCTCGTTTTTAGCGAGGGCTTCCTTGCTGGCGGCGTCGGCCGGGTTGGCGGTGATGGCCTCGCGGAGCTGCTTGGAGTTACGCTCGTACCGGCGGATAAATAGGTCGCTTTCCTGGCGTTCGAGCGAGGTGTCGGCCTTGCCGAGGGTCGTCAGGCGGCCGCGCTGGAGCCAAGCGATCGAGCTGTCGAGGTCTTCGGCGACGAGGAACATACGGACGATATCGCGGTAGAGGTCGAGGCTGTCCGGGGAAGCCTGAATTTTCTGGGCGAGTTCGGCGGCCTGAGCGAGGGCGGTGGCCGAGTCGGTGACGGTGCGGGCGGACTGGTCGAGGCGGAGGGCTTCGTCCTTGTCTTTGAGCTTGGACTGGAAGTCGCCTTTGTCTTCCCAGTTGCCCTTCTTCATCGTCTTATTGACCGAGGCCTTGCGGACGGCTTCCTGGAGGTCGCCGTTGCCGGGAAAGAGTTTCAGACCCTTGTCGGCGGCGTTCAGGGCGTTGTCATTCTCGCCAGCGGCGATCCAGACATTGGCGAGGTCGACGAAGTGCTGGATTTCCGTGGGCTCGTTGGTGCAGAGCTCTTCGTAGGCGAAAGCGGCGAGCTCATGGAACTCTAGCTTAATGGCGGCGAGGGCGATGGTCTTGTTCGCGTTGGCGTCGATCGGCTTCTTGGCGAGGACTTCTTCGGCGGCGGCGATGGCGGCGAGCGGGTCGGCTTCCACGGACTTGGCGATCTTGCCGGAGGTCAGGGCGCCGGTGATGCCGTCAAAGAGACCTTTCTTGGTTCCGTGGAGGGCTTTCTGGGCCTTGCGGAGGGTGCGACGCACTTCGATGCAGCCCGGATTGCGGACGAGGATACCCGTGAGGACCTCGACGGCGTACTGGGGGTTTGCCTTCAGCTGCTGGTCCGCGGCGGTAATCTGTTTCTGGAGCCGGGGATCGAGCTCGGTAAGGGGGACTTTTTTCATGGAGAAATGGGCTGTTTGACCTGCGAAAACTGACCTTCCAGATGCGGGTGGTCAATCCCTTGGACGCGAAAAACGCAGGTGGCGTCGGAGGGCCGGGCGGAGGGGGTCGGCGATAATCCGACCGACACAGTCGGCGGCCCCGCAGGCACACGGGTGAAAGAGGCTTTCGGCCAATGAAAACCCATAGTCGAAGGTGATTTCCTCGGCGGCGGCGATCGGTCGCAGGGCGGTCAGCCAAGCCATGGATTCCTCTTCGTGCCAGATGAGTTCGGCGTTCGGGTGGCAGGCATGGTTGGCGTGTCGCGAGGGGTTGTCGGCCGAAGAGCCGTCCAACCACCGCCCCGGGGCGATTTCCAGGGCGTAGACCTTACCGCTGGAAGAGACTTCCGAAGGAGGCTCCGTGGTCGTTGGGCCGGAGTAGGGCGCGATGCGTTCGCTGGGTGCGAACTCCCGCTTCGCGAAGAGTCCGAGGCCGGCGATAGGTGAGGGGCGCGACTCGACGTCGGCGGTGCTCATGCCTCCGAACGGAGGTCGCGGGTCATCAGCGCGACGACGCCCGCGCGTGGGTCGAGTCCCTTGTAGAGGATCGCGTGCAGGCAGAAAAGAATGGGAGCTTCGAGACCTCGGCTGGTCGCCAGCTTAGAAAGGGCTTCGGCAGCGCGGTGGCCTTCGACGGCTTCTTTGCGGGAGGCGAGTGCGGCGAGCGTACCTTGCGGATCTTTGGCCAGTTGTTCGCCCAGCGATCGGTTGCGGCTCCAGGAGCCGTGCGCGGTGGCCATCAGGTCGCCGACGCCGCCTAGACCCAGGAAGGTTTCGGGGCGAGCGCCCAGGGCCTCACCAAGGCGGGCCATTTCCTGTAACGAGCGTGTGAGCATCGCGGCTTTGGCGTTGGAGCCGAGGCCGAGGCCATCGCAGAGGCCAGCGCCCAGCGCGTAAACGTTCTTGAGCGTGCCGCCGATCTCGACCCCGATAAGGTCGGTCGAAGTGTAGGCGCGTAGCGTCGGTCCGCTGACGACGGCTTGGACATCCTTAAGGAGCGCGTCGTCCGTAATCGCGGCGAGCACGAGCGCGGTCGGGAGTCCGCGGGCGACTTCGTCGGCGTTGCTCGGTCCGCTGAGCGTGCCGACCGGGATTGAGCCGAAGGCGTCGGCCATCATCTCGGACGGGCGACGCAGCGTGGTGAGATCAAGGCCTTTGCAGAGCGAGATCGCCATCTTGGTCGATGAGCCGCGGACGGCTGGTCCGATGGACTTGAGTAATTCCGGCAGGCCTTTGGAGGGGCAGGCGAGGAAGACCAGGTCGGCGTCCATTAGTGCCGGGAGAGGTTCGAGTCCGATCTGAATCGAGTCATCGAGGCGGTGTCCCGGTAGGTATTCCTGGTTCTCACGCGTGGTGGCGAGGGCGAGGGCCTGTTCGGCGCGACGTGGGACGAGCGTGACGGTCTGGCCTTGGCGGGCGAGGTGGATGGCCATCGCGGTTCCCCATCCGCCGGCTCCGAAGATGACGCAGTTCATTTGGATTTCTTGGCGCGCACCTTGGTGGCCCAGCGGCGGACGGCCGCGACCGCGTCACGGTGCAAGTTAGCTTCTGGTCGGGCGAAGGGCGGTGGTTCGGGCGTGAGTCCGAGCAGGTCGTGGATGACGAGGATCTGGCCATCGCAGCCTCGGCCGGAGCCGATGCCGATGGTGGGGACGGATACCGCCTCGGTGATCTTCGGCATGAATTTCTCGTCGACGCATTCTACCACGATGGCGAAGGCACCGGCCGCGGCCACGGCCTGGGCGTCGATTAGGATTTGTTTCTGATCGGCGGGCGTGAGTCCGCGACGGCGATAGCCGGCGGAGTGGACGCGCTGCGGGAGCATGCCGACGTGGCCCATGACGGGGATACCAGCATCGACGAGGCGCACGATGGCTGGGGCGAGCGAGGCACCGCCTTCGATCTTCACTGCCTTGACGCCGCCTTCTTGCAGGAACCGGCGGCAATAGCTGAGGAGCTTGGGGAAGCTGTCGTGGGCTAGGCCGAAGGGGAGGTCACCCACCACAAGGGCATCGGTCTTGGCGCGGGCGACGGCAGCGGAGTGGTGGAGCATCATATCCAGGGTGACGCCGACCGTATCAGGGAGGCCGAGGACCGTATTGCCCAAAGAGTCACCGACAAGGATAAGGTCGGCGCCGCCGGCGTCTGCGATACGGGCCGTGCTCACATCGTAGGCGGTCAGGCAGACGATGGGCCGGACCCCTTTGAGGGCGCGGAGGGACCGGGTGGTGGACTTCACGCCTTTGGACTTACTCAGAGACGCTCCGCTTGTAAAGCGTGGGTAAAGGGTGTATGCAGGAGA
>Ga0102915_1000444_pt1 | contig 12782 bp, 15 predicted proteins | sample Colrivmet1561A02_FD_78199 | JGI IMG/M metagenome (GOLD analysis project Ga0102915, IMG submission 78199) | Estuarine microbial communities from the Columbia River estuary - metaG 1561A-02 | ecosystem: Environmental > Aquatic > Marine > Intertidal zone > Estuary | place: USA: Columbia River...
CTAATTCGCTTCACAAACTTAATAGATTATGTGATTGAGACTAAAATATGAGGATATTCAACCCTTTAATTTCCTGATAGTCAAATACTCAATCATCACATTATAGCTGCATCTTTCGAGAAAGAGGGGGGCTGAAGCCTCATAATTCAATGATTTATGGGGCATTTTCTTTTAAGTCCATCCAAAAAGGGTGGAAAATTCGGTGGTATGATTGGAGGGAATAGATATGATCACTGATACATTCCTTTGCCTGGAATAATGTTCCTGATGCCCCCGGTTGGTTTTTGAACATCGCCTATTCTTCTCGGAATGAAATGCATATGCGTGTGCATGATCGTTTGTCCGGCATATTCCCCGCAGTTAAATCCAATATTAATTCCTTCAATCGAACGATCTTTTTCCTCAAGTTTTCCCTTGAGCATGCAAGCAAGAGCATTAATAGCATTAATCTCAGCCTGATTAAGTTCAAAATAATGCATAGAATGCCTCTTGGGGATAATTAGAGAATGATCTTTTGTAACAGGATACTTATCTGAAATAACAACAGCAAGATTATTTTCAGCGATTATTCGCTTTTGGGGGATTTCACAAAAGAGACATTTTTCCACCCGTTTCTTATACTCAAACTTCATTTCTCTTAAATCTGTATCATCTCGATCTCCTTTGGATGCATTACAGCTATAACACAAGGCCTGATAATTGTTAATTGAATCTTCGCCGCCATGGTTTTTAGGTACAATATGATCCACTTCGAGTGCTCTTTCCTCAGCTGAAACGCCACACAACTCACAGTGAAATTTTGCTCTCTTAAAAACCTCATATCGAATTGTACCTGAAATGGGCATTCGACCTGACTTCCTGTGTTGCCATATCTTACTCCCCCGCTTTTTTATATAAGAATCTAGCTTTTGCTCACATAATTGAACTAACTCGGCAATTTGTACATTTGACAACTCATCAAACATCGGTTAAACATACGAGGACCCCTTTTTTACAACAACACCTCGGTTTTGTAAGACCTTACCAACCATTCGATTGGTGATTTGCTGGTAATACTCGATTTGACCTTCGTCAAACTGCAAAAGTTGAGAAGCGATCTCGGCATCCGTCGATTCTCCTGTTTTTAGAAGCAGGTAACGCAACATCACTGGTTGATAGATGTGTGACATCCGCATCTGATTTGAGATAAAATTTCGTAGCTCAAGAAAATTCATAGACTGTACAGATTTAAAAGATAACCGCCTTCAACCAACTGATCGCCCGATGCAACCTAATGGCATGCGACTCCGGGAGCGACCCCTGCATCGACTTCAATTTCCGTTTTAACGTAGTGGCATTCATGCGCAGTGGTGAGGTATGATAAATTTCCGCATTTGTGGGCAGCGGGCAAAATGGAAATGGCCTAGGTACCGGCAAGAAAGAGCTCAGTCGAGCGCAGTGCTTCAAATCCATTTTTCATGACCCGATTGGTTGTATTGACTTGGGGGAATGAGAATGTCATCTTTATGGCCGAATGAATAAACCTACGAAAGCGATAACTTGAATTTCACAATTATGTACATATATTTGTACATAATTAAGTACATATGTTAACGACCACCTTGTCCGATTTCAGAAAAGATATCAAGCATTACCTCGATAAGGTTACGCAGAGTTTCGAAACGCTGATCATCAATCGGGGTAAAGACACCGGCGTGGTCATCATTTCGCTGGAGGAGTACAATGCCCTGAAAAGCACGCAACACGAATTGTCATCCCGCCTCAACCAACAGCGCCTTGATGCTTCCATTGAGGCCTTGAAGTCGGGTAAGAAAATGACCAAGAAACTGGCCGATAAATGAAGTTTGTCTTTACCGAACTTTCCTGGGAAGATTATCAGTTCTGGCTAAAGAACGACAAGCAAAAATTGAAACGCATCAATGAGCTGCTGAAAGACATCTCCCGAAACCCCTATGAGGGCATTGGAAAACCGGAGCCGTTAAAATTCAATTACGCCGGATTTTGGTCAAGAAGAATCGATGAAGAACACCGGTTGATCTACCGTGTAGAGGACGATGAGATCCAGATCGTCAAGTGCCGGTTTCATTATGATCAGTAATTAGCCATTGGGGGGCACCCGCTTGGTTGTATTTCCTTTACTATTCAAGAACGTCATCTTTAGGTTTCAAAATACGCATTGAATCCAGGTAATTGATGTTACCTAATTAGCTAACTTTGTTATGAATTCAAAATGCCGCTGATCATCCTGATCCATGGCTTTCACAAGAAGAGTCAGTAAGCCCCTCGAAACGAGATAGAACGTGCAGAAAAACTGAAAAAACAATATTTCGTTGAAAAAGAATAAGCCCAACCTGATCTCATTCGCCGCTCACCTCGACAGTCAGTACGGCAAACGAGGAACAGCGAAACGAGAAAAATACGAGCAAGGGTTCGAGTCCTTTAAATTGGGCGTCTTGCTGCAAGAAATTCGCCGCGAAAAAGGAATGACCCAAGAAGACCTGGCCCACAAATGCGGCACCACCAAAACCTATATATCCCGCATCGAAAACGACGCCAGCGACATCCGTCTCTCCACCCTGATCCGCATCATACAACAAGGCTTTGGAGGTAAACTGAACCTGTCGGTGGAGATGTAAAACACCGGCGTGGTTATCCTTGACAACTACAGGTCCGGCCGAACTTTAGTACCCTATATTTGTTTGTTTAGTAATCTATGATCGGTCATCGTTTCATCAATTTCAATCCGCAAGAAAACTCAAAATCGAAATTTGAGCAGTTACTGGACGTCTTTACCCAACTGTTGAATTACACCAGCGGCGACGCCACCGAAGCGTTAGACTGGCTCAATCAACTAGACCGTACCCATAAACTGACCGACGACAACTACGGGATCGGTGATTTTATTGAAGACCTCAAACAAAACGGGTATTTAAAAGAAAACCCGCAGGACGGCCGGTTTGCGATCACGCCAAAAACCGAACAAACCATTCGTCAAAAAAGCCTGGAAGAGATATTCGGCAAATTAAAAAAAGGCAAGCAAGGCAGCCACAGCACCACCAAAGCAGGTCCTACCGGCGATATAAACTCCGATACGCGCTCGTTTCAATTTGGGGATCTGATGGAACAGATCAACTTTACCGAGAGTATCAAAAATGCACAGATCAATCGAGGCATAGATTCTTTCTCCATGCACGAGAATGATCTGGTGGTTCAAGAGGCCGACTTCAAAACACAGACATCGACCGTCTTGATGATCGATATCTCGCATTCCATGATCTTATATGGCGAAGATCGAATCACTCCGGCAAAAAAAGTCGCGATGGCGCTCTGCGAACTCATCACCAAGAAATACCCGAAAGACACCATCGACATCGTGGTATTTGGAAATGATGCGTGGCAGGTACAAATAAAAGACCTCCCTTACCTGCAAGTAGGTCCTTATCATACCAATACGGTGGCCGGACTGGAATTGGCTATGGACATCCTGCGTAAACGTAAAACGGCCAACAAGCAGATATTCATGATCACCGACGGAAAACCAACTTGCTTGAAAATAGGCGGCCGTTATTATAAAAATAGTTTTGGCCTGGATCGAAAAGTCGTCAACCGTTGCATCAACCTGGCGGCCCAGTGTAAAAAATTGAAGATCCCGATCACCACCTTCATGATTGCCTCAGATCCGTATCTGCAACGCTTTGTGGAGGAGTTTACGGAAATGAATAACGGCAAGGCCTATTTCGCCTCCCTGGACAATCTGGGCAGTTTTATATTTAATGATTTTGAAAGCGGCAAAAGAAAAACACTGTATTAAAATGAAAAAACAAATCGATATTAAAAAGATCAGCACACTGGGTGATTTGAAGAAGTCGGGCTACCAGCCAAAATCCATCAAAGACGAAGTGCGCGACAACTTAATTGCCAGCATTCAAAATAAAGAGAACGCGTTTGAAGGGATTTTAGGTTATGAAGACACCGTAATACCCGATGTGGAACGCGCACTACTCAGTCGGCACAATATTTTGTTTCTAGGACTACGCGGCCAGGCAAAAACACGGATGGCGCGTCAAATGGTGGATCTGCTCGACGAATACATCCCTACCGTTGCCGGCAGCGAAGTAAACGATGATCCTTTTAAACCCTTGAGCCGGTTTGCCGTCGACCTGATTGCCCAGTTTGGCGATGAAACCCCCATTCATTGGGTACATAAAAGTGCCCGTTACGGCGAAAAACTAGCCACCCCGGATGTGAGCGTATCCGATTTAATTGGCGACATCGATCCCATCAAAGCGGCCAATTTAAAACTCAGTTTTTCCGACGAAAAAGTGATCCACTACGGCATCATTCCAAGAAGCAACCGGGGCATTTTCGTGATCAACGAACTCCCCGATTTGCAGGCAAGGATTCAGGTTTCACTTTTTAATATTTTACAAGAAGGGGATATACAGATCCGAGGATTTAAACTTCGGATGCCCCTCGATATTTTATTTGTGTTTACCGCCAACCCGGAAGACTACACCAACCGAGGCAGCATCGTTACTCCACTGAAAGACCGAATTGAAAGTCAGATATTAACGCACTACCCAAAAACCATTGAAACATCGCTGGCCATCACCGAGCAAGAAGCCAATATCTTACAAATACAGAAAGATAAGGTAGCCGTTAGTGATTTGATCAAACGATTGATCGAGCAAGTTTCGTTTGAGGCACGCACGAATGAGTTTGTGGACAAGAAAAGTGGGGTGAGTGCCCGTTTAACGATCGCAGCGTATGAGGCAGCGGTCAGTAGCGCTGAGCGCAGAGCCATCATGCACGATCATGCCCACACCCAGGTATGGATCAGCGATTTGTCAGGCATTATACCTGCCATCACCGGAAAGATTGAACTGGTATACGAAGGGGAACAGGAAGGACCATACGAAGTAGCGCTCAACTTATTGAACAAATCGATCCGCACCACTTTTGTTAGTTATTTTCCGAATCCGGATACGATAAAAAAGAAACATCGATCGAAAAAATCTTCCGCTCAACAAGATGCCGGACCCAAACCACCGGAAAATCCATATGCTTCCATTGAAAAATGGTTTGACGCAGGTAATCAGTTGGATCTGTTATTAGATATGACCGACGAAGCGAAAATCGTTGAATTGTATAAAGTAGATGGATTGTTTGGACTGGTAAAAAAGCATTTTCCGAAAGCAAACGAAAACGAAGCCGCGCTGTTGATGGAATTCGTATTACATGGTCTTGCGTCTTATTCGATCATCAGTAAAAAAATGATCGATGGAAAAATCGAATTCAACGATATGATGGGAAGCATGATCGACCTCAATGCGATGGATGAAGATGCTTTCACTGACTAGGCAAGCCGAAAGCATCCATGGAGGGTTATAAAATGATTTTCTGAAAACCAGGCGAAGTAATTCAGTACCGATCAAAAAGCCTCGCCGATATAAAAATAATACCCACTACCCTCACGTGTAAAGGCCACATCGATACGCACGAATATGTCTTTGGATTTAAAAATTAGATACCGGGCACCCACCCCTCCGGCGATCTTAAAGGAGGAAGACAAGATCGTTTTCATTGAGGGCGCCACGGTAGCAGTGGAAAGAAAAGCAGCCGTTCCAAAACGATTGCTGAACGAAAAGGGAAGGATCCGGTATTCAACCTGGGCCGCCAACATATTTTTATCCCGGAACCTACCTAAGTAATATCCCCGCATGATGTTTTCTCCGCCCATCAAGGCCAGTTGATTAAAAGGGACATCCCCACTATTAAACATCCCAGAGGCATGCCAGGCAAATACCTGATCTTTACTAAAGCCTTTACTGTACTGGCGATAATCTAATTGTGTACTCCGAAACGAATTGGAACTTCCAAGCGCCGGCGAGTAGTTTAAAAATGCCAGTTCGGCGAATACTCCTTTTCTGGCATTTAATACATTTTTGCGGTCGTCATAAACCACCCCAACCCCAACACCTATATTACTCGTGCCTTGGGCACCCAAGGGGAAAGCATAATTTGTTGGATCGATTCCGGTAAATGTAACATTGTATATTTTTTGAAAATCGAATTCGGCACCTAAATAGATGTTTCGATTGATTTTACGCAATACCCGTTCTCGTAACTGGATACTTGAATTCTCGACAACGGCATACCCCTCTTTGGGTGCCCCGATGCCAATACCATAATATTTTATCGGAAAATATTGATACTTACCCTTACCCAGAAAAAACCATTTTCCCTCATTTCCATAAATCGCATGATCAAACCAAACGCCATATTGCTTTTCCGCCGTGTAAAAATAAAAGGTGTTGATCTCGCTGAGCCGGTTACGCCGGTCATTGTTCGCATAAAAAAGTAATACATTGGCTATACCCACCTCCGTTTTGGTTTCGGGCGTATAGGCAAGCGTCGGATAGATCAGAAAATTGGGTTTGCCCGTGGAATCGTCAAACTTATCGGTGAATAAGCGCTGGACTTTCGTTACGAAATCCGTCTTTTTTTGTGCCGATACCGGAACAGAAAACAAACAACATGACAGAAAATAGAGAAAGCAGAATACTGCCTTTCTTGTGGTTTTCATGAATTCGATTAATTCAATAGGAATGCAGGGGGACGATGAGTGAAATGTAAAATACGATAATATTTATCCTTATCCTGCTTTCAGTTTGTCACCTGCAGGTGGATCAATCCATCCGCTTCACCGTCACTTTCGAAGCCACCTGCATCGCTTGCCAATACAACCGCACTGGCCCCGGCATCATTCGGGCATACACTCGATACACGGACGCCAGCCAACTAATAAACTCGACCAATCATTCAGTAGAATTAGGAGGTAGGTCGCGTATCAGAGTAGCCACACTGGACATTCCAATCGATAGGATGGATTTCTGGACGTTCAGGACAAATAGTTTTGGTGGATGCCTATCTTTAAACCTTAAGAGATTACTTACATCAAAGGCCGTTTAAATCCAGTCTATGCGACTATTTGTACTGTTTATGCTCTTGTTTTTCTTTCAGGGCATGGCTGCCTGTAAGAAAAAGGACTGTGCTGACTGTCCGCCCACGAGCCCCTACCGCATCGTTAAAAAGATCACTCACAACGGAGTATCGGTGGATGTAGTGATCGACAAGCCGGTGAACGATACCGTGGATGTATTGATGACCTACCATGGTACGGTCACGTTTGATAATCTGATCGTGGATGCGGCACAGAACACGCTTGATGGATTCAAACGGATACTCAATAGAACCGATATGATGTTGGTGAGCGTAGCCTATCCGGAAGAGAATTTGCTAATGGGCGATAATCTGGCGCATGGCGAGGCGGCGTTGCTGTGGGTACGCGAAAAAGCGAGTCAGGAGCTGGGGATCGTGGTTCGCAAGATCTTCCTGGCCGGACATTCTCAGGGCGGGTATCTGGTAACCCGACTGAACACCTTGCACGCCGTCATCGGAGTGATCGCCAATGCACCCGGCCCGTTGAATCTGGTTTATCGCTGCGAATTGGAGATCAATGGGCAGGTACCCACCAGCCGGGTCTGTACGCAACTGGGCCAGACCTATGGAGGCCCAGGGGTGAACCCGACAGCTTACATGCAACGTTCGTTGCTGAATCACACCGGCAACTTCAAATCGGATATTTTATTCGTACAAGGGCTGAGTGATAGTCCTATTCAGCTCTACTCCTGGCCTACATTCAAGCAATCGGTGAATGCGTGTTCGAATTGCCGAGAACGGATTTTCCTAGACCTACCCGGGTATGGGCATACTTCGCTGTTTGAAAGTCTGGATGGGAAAACGGCATTCAATCAATTCATTCAGACCCGGTAGGAGATAGAAATTGCGGCTACTTGCCTCTCTTATACCCTGCATAAAGGCCCTGACAAGCTTTATCTATCGCCTTGAATTCCTTGAGATCAAACTCAACTGCACCGGCCAGTTTCGTCAAGGTCACCACGGATTGATACAGCTCCTCATTTTGAATGCGGGCTACGCGCTCGATGAAGTCGATTTTTTTACTCCCCTTGGCAGAGGCCGAAACGATCACTTCTTCGATCTTCTCATCGATCGCAAATAAATAACTGCTCATGCTCGTTGATTTGAAGATTAGTCGTGTAAATAACATCGTCCGCCAGCGCTCGTGGTTCGATTCCGGCACCGCGCGCCTTTTTTCGTAGTTCCCGTGCATTGTTGGCCGGTGGTGGTGCCGGTATTTCCGGAGGATCGGATCGTCGTTGATTTTCCGTCACAACAATTGATCCCGACCTTCTTGTCGTGAACCTTGCAAAAACAACCATTCGACTTGCTTCGGTTGCATCGCTGACAAAGCAATTGAATATTGGACCGATCGCTGCTTCCACCACATGAATAGGGCACGATGTGATCGTACTCCAAACTCAGGGAGCTGCCACAACACTGACAGATGCCCCGATCCCGAGCAAACACGATCTTTTTGGTGGTGGCAGAAATATAGCGGCTCTGCGAAATGCCGATAAAGCCGATGAGCAAAAACGATAGGAGAAAGAGAAGTTTTTTCATTTGTGCTGGTGAGGGTTAAATTTCAGTCATTGCAAGGTATGGACAAAATGAAAAGGGAGGTTGGAAAAATAAAATAATTAGCTCGCAACTTTTCTGGCCCGGCCCCCGTAAGACGCTGGAAAACAGGTGTCGTCAAAAGTCGACTTTGATGTAGAAAACCGACTCTTTCGTTCGATGGACCAGCTGCTCAAATGAGAGATTATCATAACTACTAGCAACGGGCACGGTAACGCCCATTCGATGAATAAAATGCTGCACTTGCTTGGCAGTAATGGAAAATCCCACATTATCTAGGGTGGGTATCCCTGCATTGACCACACCCACAACTCGACCCATCATATCCAACAACGGACTTCCACTGTTGCCTGGTTGGATCGGGGATGAGATCTGATACAGTCCGTTGGTGTTCAAGGAACTGATGATTCCATCAGTAACCTTTACGTTCGTTCCCAGTTCAACACTCGAAGGGTACCCCAACACAAATATCCGCTCAGCAAGTTGCGGACCATCAAAACGAAATGCCAGGGGCCTTGCTTTGGGAATAACATAAGAAATTGGCTTGATTAGTGCGAGATCGCGTTCTTTATCAAATCCAATCAATTTACAAGCTTGATAACGATTGTTGTGCAGTACGTAAATGCTCTTGGCCGATTGGACCACGTGATAATTCGTGAGGATCAGTCCCTGTGCGTTGACCAGAAATCCGGTTCCGGAAGCAGAACCTGCTGATGATCGTATGTCTTCCTCCAGCTTATAAGGATCAAACGCAAAAAGTGTGTTGCTAACACTGACGCTTTTAATAAAGCAGTCGGCCTGACCTTGTGGTGTTCGATCTCCCACGATGCCTACATAGTTGCCAAAGATATCCGAGCGGAGTCGCTCCACTTCAATGCCATTAATGAAGAAAATGATCTGCCCATTATAAAGCCGAACAGATAGAATATTAACGCCTGTTTTCTTTATTTGATCAGAATACCCCAACCCCTGTTTGAGTGCTTCCTGGTAATCACTCGGATACATCCTGTCTCGAATAGCCACCAACCGATCGCCACGAAGAGGCAGTGCAACGGATTGCCCATTATAAAGCTTCATGATCTCATAAAATCCCTGTGGGTCAATACAAAATTTCCAGCTGTTTCCGGTTCCCGTTTGCGCCCCAAAAATGAAGCCGAAAAAAGAAGACCCGCCATTAAATTCCAATTCAGCAGTTATATTAGAAAGATCGCCCAACGGCATAGGACTTTGAAACAAATTGCTGTAGCTAGTCGCCATTGAAACCTGCAGGTGCACCCCCCGATTGCTTCGTGGTATATCTAGATCGCGCGTAAAGGGAATATCAGAATCATCGCCAGTAAAATCGGCTTCGTAGCACTTTTCCCAGAACTGATTGCTCTGGCGGTATATAATTTCTGCATACCCTTCCTCCTCCATGGTATGATCATTGATGGAGGTGATCTTTTCAAAATTATCGTAGCGATAAACAGTAACGGGGCGGCCGTTGGCCAAGACCGCATAGGTCTTCAGCTTGTTTTTCTCGTACTTATAAAATCGGCCGCTTAATTTTCGATACATTTCCTCAATTGACTGCCCGCCTGAAAGTGTACTGATATATTTTGTACTCATTAGGCCTTTTTCAAAATAGATGAGTTGAATTGCACGCAACTCTTCAAAATTGGCTCCCGATGTATCAGTCAGTAATATTTCATGTAGGAGATACTCTTCCGTAAAGGGCGTTTTCTCAATTTTGTGCTGAGCCCAGCCCTTTATTTCACCATTACTGGAAATAGTATATGTCAACCGGGTGGCAGCAAATTGGCTCTCCACTTTGTTGCCTTTGATATCAAAATAGATGGATTTTTGAGTTTGAGCCCAAATGAAGTCGACGGGCAAAACCATCAAAATGAAAACAGCAACTATGCCTAGCCTTTTTTCGAATAGAAGATTTAATAAAGAAGTCACAGCCGTAGCGATTAGTATTAAAACTACATTTTTTGATTTAAACAATTCCAGCCAACTGATTGATGAGCATTATATTATTATTTATGTCGCCGGACATACGATCTACTTAAGCTGCGCTTTTTATGTCAAAACCACTTTAGAAAACGATAGGGAATCACCTTGAGTGCATAGCCGATCAAGACCCATCTTTTGGAAATATAAACCACTTTTTTCTTTCGCTGTATGGCAGTAAAGATCTGTTTGGCGGCTTTTTCTACCGGAGCAACCCAGAACAGCCCATCGCCCAAGGCCATGGCCGTGTCAACAAAACCCGGACGAACATCAGTCACGTAAATTGTTAGGCCCGACTTATAGGCATTCAGTCGCAACCCTTCCAGGTAATTGATCTGAAACGCCTTGCTCGCAAAATACGCGGGCGCATCGCCGTTCCCCCGCAATCCGGCAATGGAACTGAAATTGACCAGATGCCCAACACCCTGTTTTTTGAAATAATTCATTCCCCAATCCGCCACTGCGGTAAATCCCTGCACATTCGTGCGGATCGTGTTGTTCTCCACTTCAAAGTCCAACTCTTTATTTATTTCACCAACCCCCGACGAGATCACCAACAGATCCATTCCACCAAGTTGACTCACCAGTTGATCACATTTCGCAACCAGCGTGGAAAGATCCTGCACATCCATGGGCTGGCAGTATACGGTATCCGGATGTTGCAGCTGGATCGACTGCAATAAATCGATGCGTCTTCCGGTAATACCCACCACATAACCCTGTTGGATCAAGAGCTCACACAATGATTTTCCGATTCCGCTGGTGGCCCCGATAATGATCGCTTTTTTCATCCCTCAAATTTATCTTCAATGGAATTGAAAACCAATCGGAGTGTCGCATAAATGACAGTCTCGTTCGTACAATCCCCATACGACACCAAATTGATGACCCATTTAGAATGGGGAAACCGTTCTAGTAAGCTGGCAATTTTATCTCGGATCGCATCCACCCAGCGAATTCGGTTCAAACCTCTATCTTTACAGTGTAAAAAAGCGGAAAAAGTCCGCTTTTTTCACCGGGTAAGGTTGTCGGAACAGACAACCTTTGACGGATGAAGCGACAATTGGTTTTTTACGGACAGCGGATCTGGTCTTTTTTAGATCGGCTGGACGATGACACTAGAGACAAACTGGAATGGACGCTGGAATTGATCAGAACCCTGGATCGAATCCCCATCAAGTACTTCAAACACTTGGAGGGAACAGATGGACTTTTCGAAATAAGAACAGAATGGATGAATCAAGCCGTTCGAATATTTTGTTTTTTCGATGAAGGCACGATGATCATTCTGGTACATGGTTTTATCAAGAAAAAACAGAAGACGCCCGAAAAAGAACTTAAAATTGCTCAATCACTAATGCGACTTTATTATGAAGAGAAAAATAAAAAATGAGCTGGTCAATTTTGACGATTACCTAGACGAGCGGCATGGCAAGCGCGGAACTTCAGGTCGACGCAAATGGGAGCAAGGCTTCGAGGCCTTTAAAGTAGGCTATCTGCTGGAGCAAGCCCGTACCCGGTGCGGACTGACCCAAGAGGAGCTGGCACAAAAATGCGGGACCAACAAATCCTACATCTCCCGCATCGAAAACGACGCCTCCGACATCAAACTTTCCACCCTCATCAAGATCGTGACTACCGGACTCGGCGGTCACCTGAAACTCGTCCTCCCCAAATAAACCACCCATGCAATCGAAAAGCAATACCGTTGCCGAGTACGTGAAAGAACTCCCGGCCGACCGACAAGCAGCCATCGAGCAACTCCGCACGGTCATCAAAAAGAATCTACCAAAAGGATTTAAAGAGGAAATGAACTACGGCATGATCGGATACGTGATACCGCACTCGCTGTATCCGGCCGGCTATCATTGCAAACCCACCGATCCGCTCCCGTTCATGAACGTCGCTTCACAAAAGAATTTCATCGCCGTTTATCACATGGGGCTATACGCTGATCCCATACTGATGAAATGGTTTATGACTCAATATCCCAAACACAGCACCCAAAAACTCGATATGGGCAAAAGCTGCATCCGATTCAAAAAACCGGATCAGATCCCCTTTAAATTAATCGGCGAACTGACTTCTAAAATGAATCCAGCGCAATGGATCGCGCTGTATGAGAAAGCGTTTCGGAAGTAGTTTTTTATATTGGCAAAAAGATTCGACGCCACTTCATCATAGTGGATGATACTCCAACTGAAAATAAAAATAATTTGATTGATTTA
>Ga0102915_1000450_pt1 | contig 12724 bp, 8 predicted proteins | sample Colrivmet1561A02_FD_78199 | JGI IMG/M metagenome (GOLD analysis project Ga0102915, IMG submission 78199) | Estuarine microbial communities from the Columbia River estuary - metaG 1561A-02 | ecosystem: Environmental > Aquatic > Marine > Intertidal zone > Estuary | place: USA: Columbia River...
AAAACAGATAAATCAATTGTTGTCTCATGAGGCAAAGATAAAATTAAAATATTATTGAATCAGCAATTTATTATCGATCAAATAAGAACTAAACGCGCGATGGCCTGCATTTGAAAAATGAATACCATCGGCATATAAAAACAGATCTTTTTTATCTCCTTTTGTTTGCGCTGCAAAAGCTTTGCAATCGTGAAAAGAGAAATGATACTTTTTAGTAAAAATGCGCAATACATCTTGCGGTGTATTTTGTTCGTAGTAATTTTCTCTCATTTGATATTCACAAGGAAGTGCTATTACCTGAACTTTACACTGGAGATTCGATTTGATTTGCGATAAACGTAGATCTAAATTGTCTAAGGCAGCATCATCATAATAGTATTTTTTATCGTAATGATAATAGGTAGCGGAAGCATCTCCAACCGATTTTGCGCGCCATACATAAAGATAAGAATGAGAAATAAAAAAATCTTTAATCATGCTGCCGCAAGATTCTTCAACTTTGGCATTTGCTCTCTGACACAAAACATTATCATTTATGCAGAAAAAGAAAACCACTTCATCGTATGGCCTAAGTTTGTTTTGTTGCGAAAGTCCTTGAACAATTCTGCTGTAATCATTCACATTGTAGCCAATAAGAGACAAATTATCTATCTCCAACGAATCGGCATAATATTGTTGCAAACGAGCAGCAAACGAAGAATCACTATCAACACCTACCCCCATAGTTACCGAATCACCAAAAAACAAAACTTTTTTACGTTTCTTCTTTCTTAAGACGCAGCTATTTTTTAAAAATCCGTTTTCATTAACTTCTACCTTTTTTCCAAAAACGTATCCTTCGCTGTTCGCTTTCAAACTTGGAGTGATGCCATAGGTGTTTTCTTGAAGTAGATTTTTATCGGTTCCTTGTGTAACAATATCATTTGAAAAGATGCGAACAGAAAGCTCTATCGCCGCTAATATGAGCAGCACCGCAATGATGTTGTAGAGAATTAAAAAAAGGATTTTTTTCACGAAGGGAAGGTAAATAGTTAAAAGGAAAAAGCCAAAAGTAGAAATTCTACTTTTGGCTTTTTACCATTGGATAATCTTATATTATTCTACCAAAGCTACTGTACCCATGCGCAGATGCTTTTTGGTTTTACCTGTATCTAAATTTTCTGAATAGGTTAACTTCCAAACATAAACGTCAATTTGCACTTTGTCACCACGGCATGTTCCATCCCAACCTTGGTTGATATCCGTACTGCTAAAAATTTGTTCTCCCCACCGATTGAACACCAGTAATTCAAAATCTTTAGCGTTAGCGCCAACTACCTTAAACACTTCGTTTTTGTTATCGCCATTAGGCGTAAATGCTTGTGGGACAAAGATGCTTGTGGGACAATAGTCAATAATACTTAATTGGTCACTTACAGCGCACTTATCTAAGCTTACCGTTACCGAATAAGTACCAGCTTGTTTTACGTTAATGCTTTGAGTGGTTTCTCCTCCTGGCGCCCATAGGTAGTTATACATCAAAAGATCTTCGCCCACGGCAGAAATATCAACTCCTGCTAATTCTTCGGCAAAGCAGTAATTTGCTTTATTGGCTTTTAAGGTATCGCTTAACGCATCAGTTGGTAAAGTAATAACTCTTAAATAAACAGCATCGGTATCTTTACAAATACCATTACTAACCTCTACAGCATACAATCCAGAAGTAGATTTAGTGATCGTTTGTGTTTTTTCATTGCTTGGAAACCACAGATAAGTCATTCCTGTATTACCTGCATCCAATGTTTGAACCTGACCTTCACAAATAATACTGGTATCTAATCCACTTAACAAATCAACCGATGGCATTGCTCTAAACAAAGCTGTCATCACATCACTGTTTACGCAAGTAGTTAAAGGATCTGTCACCGTTAAAGTATAAGTATCATTTGCGGTTATTTGCAACGCTGGCGTTACAGCAATAGAAGTATTTCCTGCACTAGCCTTCGTCCAATTATAATTAACACCAGCTTGAGGTGTATTATTTTGCAAAGTAACCGTAATACCAGCACAAGTATCTAAGTCACTTCTTAAGCTCACCAAAGGTTTTGCATTAATGGTAACCACCACAGCTGTATCTGCTTTACAACCTGTTGCGGTGTTTGTAACCGTTACAGAATAAGTATTGGCAGTGTTTACAGAAATCTTAGGCGTTGTTCCATCTGGAGCCCACTGATAAGTATAACCCGCACCATAATCATAGCCAATTGTTGCTGCGTCACCGCTACAAACAGAAGCCACCGTTGGCACCAAAGAAATATTTGGCAACGGATTAACTTTCACACGAATTAAATCTTGTCCGTTACATCCATTTCCATCATCCACGGTTAAGGTAATGTTCATTGTGTTGTTCACTACAATACTTTCTGTTGTTTCACCAGTACTCCAATTGAAATTGTAGCCACCAGCCGCAGTGAAGTTAGAGTTTAAAGTAACCGCTTGCCCAGCACATACTGTTGTATCTGGAGCGCCAGATAGGACCACACTTAATCCTGCCTGAATAATCACTTTTGCGGTATCTCTTCCCGTACAACCATATTTATCTGTAACATCTACCCAATGTGTCGAGTTAACTGTAACACCATTTAATACTAAAGTTGATCCTGTAGAGTTGTCGTTCCACTTGTAGGTAAACGGACCCTTACCATTATCATAAGAACTTACATCGAAAGTAACATTGGTATTTAAACAAGTAGTTACATCTGTAATTACATTTGGCGTTGGTTTAGCAATACTATTCACTGTGATGGTATCGTAATCTTTACATCCATTAGCGTCAACCACTTCAATATTATATGTGCCAGCGCCCTTAGTCACTGTTTTAGTATTCTCCAGCGTATTCCATTTATAAGAACTAAACACAGCACCTGCATCTAATAAAGTAGTAGTTCCTGCACACACATCTTTATCTGCGCCCAAACTAACTATCGGTTGAGTAAACAAAGTCAAATCCATAGTTCCATCGCCGCTACATCCACCTCCATTTTCAACATGAACTGTATATGTTGCAGCTGTTTTAACATTAATAGTTTGCGATGTTGCGCTGGAAGACCATAAGATGGTATAGTTTGTAGCATCGTAACCACAATCTAAAGTTACACTGTCACCCTCACAAATAGTTTTGTTGCTTAAGTTAACAGTTAAGTTGTTATCGATTTTAATGTAAACGCTGTCTTTTCCAGCACACAACTTACTATCGGCAACTGTTAGTTTGTGCCATCCAGCAGTATTCGCGCTAAAAGTAGGATTAGTCCCACTTGCCAATCCACTCCATTGGTGGGTATATGGATTTGTACCGCCTGTTGTTGTTGCAGAAAGATTAATGCTTCCACCCGGACAAATAGTAATGGTATCACTTGCGAAAGCAACATCTACTTTAGGATTTACAGTTACAGTTAAACTATCGGCCGATTTACAACCATTTGCATCAGTAATAACTACTTTATATTGTCCGGTAGCATCAGCCAAAATTGTTTGAGCTGCACCAGTTTTAGCACCTGTCCATGCATAAGTGCTCATTCCAGCGCCTGCATCTAATGTGGTACTGTTTCCAAAACACACTGTTTGATCGGCACCCAACTGCAAAACCGGAGGTGTATTTACAATAATATTTACTTTTTTAGATACCTTACATCCCCCACCATCTGTTACATCAATTGTGTACAATCCGGCAGCAGTTAAAGGCAATACGTAAGAAGTTAGGTTAGTGTTGAAATTAACAGGAACACCTAACACAGTAGCGGTGATGCTGAAAGGTGCAGTTCCTGATAATGCTAATGAAATTTGAGCCGTTTCACCAGCACAAATAGTAGTATCTCCTGATATCACCAATGTTGGCGTTGGCTTATTGGTTAATGTTGCAGAACCGGTTCCTGTATTTTTACATGAGGCATCAATTACAGAGTCGATAGTATAAGTAGCAGCTGTTTTTACAAAAAACTTGTACGGACTAGCAGCTATGCCGCTCACCGTTTTTACTGTTGAACCGTCGTTTATTTTCAAAGTATATGGAGCAGTTCCTGTTAATACAACACTAAGTTCAGCGCTATCTCCAAAACAAACAGAAGTACTTCCACTTATCGACGCTGTTGGCAATGTATTGATGGCAATAACAGCAGAACCAGAACCTAATGTATCACACGTTGAATTCCAAACAGAATCAACTTTATAGGTACCCGCATTTTTTGCATAAAAAGTGTAGGTCGGTCCAGCCACATTTTGCACGGTCCATTGAGTTGCACCATTGCTGAATTTCAATTTATATGGACCAGTTCCGCCACTTAAGGCTACTGACAACTGAGTGCTATCTCCCTCACAAATACTTGCTGTGCCTGTGATAGTAGCTTTAGGTTTAACGCAAGAAGAACAAATCTTAATAGTATCGTTCACTGGAGTACCACATGAATTAGGTGAAATAGTAGTAATAATATATTGACCAGATGTAGCGCCTACAATCGTATGAGAAGTAGCATTAGCAGCAATATTAACCACTTGGTTAGCACCTCCATCTTTTTTATACGTCACAGTTACTGCTTCTGCACCACTCTTCTTAATCACTAATGGTCCATTAGTACATTTAGCGGCTCCAGTTCCTGTAACTCCTGATTTATCCCAGTTAACATTTGTTCCGTTCTTACTTTGAACTGTAAGTTTACTGAACAAGCAGTTTGGATTGCCAACTTCATCATTATCTTCAAAAGTCACAACTTCATAATCACCAGGCTGCGTTATAGGCACGATAAAGGGCGAATGGTCAACATTAGAGAATACTTTTGAAGATCCGTCTGGGTATTTCAAAGTGAATTTGAAGTTTTTATCACCTGATAACCAAACTTGTAATTCGCCTGTTGTTCCTGGGCAAATAGTGTCGTTGGTTCTTAAAGAAACGCCTAAAGCATTGGTAGGACAAGTTTTAGAAGCACTAAACTGAGTTGCAATGTATTTTGAAGGATCATGACCACCCATTTGGATAACAATTTCATCGATAACTGGCCCCAAATCTTCAAAGTTTACGGTTGCACCACCGTTAATACCATCAAACACAGCCTTTATTGCTGCTTGTTTGGCCGCTGTCTGCAGTTTTGGATAAAGAATTTTAATCTTATCAAGATAATAAAGAATATCAGTCCATTTTATTGGAGCATTATAACATCCATGATTCTGAGTAGTTTTATTACTTTTAGCGTTGTAATGTGCAGCATATAGAGCGGCATTACCACCGTCAAGTAAACTCGTGAAATTACCTACTTTCTGACTACTACCTCCATCAGCAGCCCCCCAAGTGCCACCTGTACCAATCACTGTATTCATATTTGTTGCATTTACAGCATTGGTGTAATTTGCCCGAATAGCATTTAATAATGTGATACCTGCATTTGGACCATCATGATATGCATGATAAAATATTTTTTCAATTGCATATGGATCTTTAGCATCTTTCCAAGTTTTTGGTATATTAAAACAATAAATCTGATCCCAGTATCTAATGTCCTGATAGTGATAATATGCTACAGCAATTGCTCCTGTTTCCCAATTCCCATTATCAATCACATTAGAAAAGCCAGCGGTACCATATGCATTGGTTTGCGCAAATAGATCGGGCTGATTGTCTTCAATTTGTTTATAACCAATATTTAGAATTTGAAAACAATTGTTAGTTGTATTCGATATTCCTGCCCCTGGCACCCCAGAGTTAGCATTAGCATTTATATAGGTGTGGCCTCCGGTTTTATTTGGAACTATCGTTGGATCACAAGTCATTCTAGACTCATTCATTGCCGTTGCTGTCCAGAAATTTGGAGAAATCATATCGGCACCTGCCAAGTTGGTAAACAAACGATGCCCAACCATATTTGCGATTGCCCAGCTAGGTCGGTCGGTAGGAAACATGGCATCAAAAACGCCTTCTCCATTCCAAATTTCAGTAGCTGCTTGACCTAAACACAATTTAGTAGGTGAATATAAAAAACACTATCTTTTAAAATCGAATGTGGCATCAAACAGCTCAAAATTTTGGGTTTGATTGCAGTTTTTCACTTCTACAGTGTAGGACTGCCCTCCTTGAACATACGTGCCAGAAGTTGGAAATTGAAGCACTCCTGAAAAAATACTATTATTAACAGATAAATTTGCAGTTTGGCCATTTGCAATTGAACCTGGCCAATTAACATTTATGTTAAAACTCCATACGGTTCCTACCTGAACACCATTTGAGAATGGCCAAGGCAATGAAACCAAACTAGGCCAATCCATAGTAAATTTATTACTGGCCAAATCTAAAACTACACCACTGTTATTTTGCACTGAAAAAGTGGATGACCACCCCTTTGGAGATGCTTGAGTTTTTGTTACCGGACAGAAACTTATCACGATATCGGCGGAATAAGAACTTAGGCTGATGGCGCTAAAAGCCAGGAGAAGAGCATTTTTTTTCAGTTTTTCCCCAAAGAAAAAAAGTAAATATAATCCCATAAATTTAATCTCAAATAATTTAGTAATAGCAGTCAAAAAACCTTTAAATATCGAATCCCCATTCAATATTTAAAGATGTTAGTCAATTCATTCATAGCAGCATTAATTAGATGCTTACTGTATAATAGAACAAAATAGGAAGATTAATGTTACAGACCAAAAAATAATTGCATAAAAAACAACCGTCTGCCGGGTAAAAAAACAAACAAACCTCTCACAAACAATTAATTAAGTCAATATTATTACCAGAAAAAAGCTTTGAATTTTCATGATATTATTCCTTTACAATCGAAATATTCGAATTTCTAACCAATTTGAATTACCCATTCTTTTTAAGCACGGCTATTGAGGAGGTGGTCACCCCATTAAATATCCTGCGAAAATTATTTAAAAACAAAAAGGAGCAGAAGCACCTGCCTCTGCTCCTTTTTGCATTCACACTCATAGAAAGATTAGGTGTGATAAATTCCGCCCTCGTTCGAAGAGGGAATGCTCTTGCCAGGATCTTCTGTAGATAAAAGATCAATAAATGAAATCTCCGGTTGCATCCAAGTTTTTTTAATCAGCATATTCATTATTTTATGGGGTGAATTTATTAATTTTTTTTAGATTATTCCTATTGTTGTAAGCTCCGATTCAAAGTCGATTAAATACCTTTTCGCATTTACAAGCGCCTTAGCAGAATAGTCATCATAAGACTTTTCCACCGCATAAATTGCCTTTACCCATTCCTCTAACGCAAAGGATTTCACAACAACACCTCCTTCTCCAACTGCTTCAGGAAGTGATCCTTTATTAGAAACCACCGAAGGCACACCATGCAATCCGGCTTCAATAATGGTTCTACCAAGGCCCTCATTAAAATGTGAAGGATACAACAATATTCTAGTTTCATTATAAACGGAAGTCATGTCTAACTGCTTAGGAATACAAATCACATTACTAGTCAAATACTCATCGGGTAAGTTCACTTTTTTCCAACTTTCTACGGCCAAAAACTTATATTCAGGTAAGCGTTTCGACAAATCTAAAAAGGTTTGAAGTCCCTTTTCTTTAATGGGATTAACCAAGGTAATTACTTTCTTTTTTTGAGAAGGAGGCAACACCTTTTCGGGCAGCAAAAATGGTGAATTTAAAATATGGTAATCCCTATTGTGAAACTGTAGTCCGAAATCGGCAATAGATCTAGAATTGTATAATAAAAAGGTTGGGTTCGCCTTATACAAGGCCTTTCTTTCGGCAACAGCATCAGTCACCCACGCTACCGTAACCGCACCTTTTTTATTCATTTCATCTACTATTTTTGCCGATTCCATATTGACCGCAAAAACTATATCAGTCTTTGTTACAAGCCTATCGATTAATGTGTAAAAATCTTCTTTAAACGACATGATGCAGTTAACGCCTCTATAAGTATAATGAATCTCTGTTTGATTTTCCAAAGTCCATTTTACTTTCCATTTATTGAGGTAAGCGGTGCATACCGATAATGCTCTAACGTTGCGCAAACCATTGCCTGCAAAATGGCCTAAGCAAATCACTTCATAATTTTTGTCGGCCAGAATATAAGCAAGATTGTTTTTGGTGATATCGGCGCCTACCGAAAAAAATGGCAAAGCTCTTCCATAAACAGGGAAAACAATTTTCTTTTTCTTAGCAGACAAAATTGATGATTATGACATTCTACCTTTGTAATCAGAATACCCAAATTTTCTTACCAATTTAAACTTACCATTCTTTTTAAGAATTCCTATCGCCGGATGATTCACCCCATTAAACATGGTAGTTTTAACGAAGGTGTAATGCAACATATCCTCAAAGATGAGAGTATCACCTTTTTTCACTGGTTTATCAAAACCAAATCCTTTGATAAAATCACCTGAAAGACAGGTTGGTCCGCCAAAAGTGTACACATGTTTTGGCTTCTTCGCTTCCGATTCACCACGCAAAGCAGGCTTGTAAGGCATTTCCAAACAATCGGGCATATGGCAAGTGAAAGAAACATTCATAACAACAGTTTTCTCATTGTTTGCTTCCACCAAATCTTCTACACGAGCAAGTAAGAACCCGGTTTTCCAGCCAATGGCCTCACCTGGCTCTAAGAAAACCTCTACATTGTAATTCTTTTTGAAGTTTTTAATGAGTTCAATCAACAATTCCGTATCATAATCATCACGAGTAATATGGTGTCCGCCACCAAAATTCACCCACTCCGCCTCATGCAAAAGGTGTCCAAATTTCTCTTCCACCGCTTCCATCACTCTCTCCAGCGAATCGGAATTGCTTTCACAAAGCGCATGAAAATGCAAACCTGTAATTCCTTTAGGTAAATGTTTAGGCATTTGTTCAGCTGTAATTCCTAAGCGAGAACCCAACATACAAGGATTGTAGATAGCAACGCCAACATCAGAATATTCAGGATTGATGCGTAAAGCACATTTAACCTTCTTCTTATTCTTTACTATTTTTCCCTTTAACCCCTCCCACTGCGAAATAGAGTTGAAAGTTAAATGAGAAATGTATTTGATATAATCATTGATTTCATCCTCTTGATAGATTACCGCACAAGCATGAGAATCAACACCCATTTCCTCATAGCACAACTTACTTTCATACAAAGAACTAGCTGTACAACCAGCCAAATATTTCTTCATAATGGGAAATGTGCTCCACATGGCAAAGCCCTTCAATGCGCACAAAATTTTAGCACCGCTTGCATCTTGCACATACTTCATTTTCTCCATGTTTGAGATAAACTTTTGTTCATCTAAAACATAACAAGGATTGGGAATATTTTTATAATCGCTCAATGTTCAATGTTTAATGTTCAAAGTTCCACACGTAAATATTCAGCTAACATTGAACATTAAACATTGAACATTGAACGAATTTCTATTTATTAAATTCCAACGGTTGATTTACCGCTTCGTGCCAAGGTAAACCATATTCACCTAGCACCGCCAAGAAAGGATCTGGATTGAATTCTTCCACATTCCAAACTCCTGGTTTCATCCAAGTGCCGTTAGCCATTAACAATGCACCAATCATAGCAGGAACACCAGTTGTGTAAGCTACACCCTGACCTTGAACATCGTTGTAAGCATCTTGGTGTTTACAGTTGTTCCAGATAAAGTAAGTTACTTCTTTACCATCTTTAACACCACGAATTTGGCAACCAATAGAAGTTTCACCAGTGTAGTTTTCACCCAATGAACCTGGCTCTGGCAACAATGCTTTCAAGAATTCGATTGGTACTATATCATGACCTTGGAACTTGATTGGTTTAATACCAGTGATTCCAATGTTTTCCATTACTCTCAAGTGTGTTAAGTATTCTTGTCCGAAAGTCATCCAAAAACGAGCTCTTTTCAAAGTAGGGAAGTTCTTCACCAACGACTCTAGCTCCTCATGGAAAAGAAGATAAGATTCTTTCGGTCCAACAGCTGGATAACTCACCGGTTGGTGCACAGACAATGGATCAGTTTCTTTCCACTCACCATTTTCCCAGTAGCGACCACGTTGCGTAATTTCGCGAATATTAATTTCAGGATTGAAGTTGGTTGCGAAAGCTTTACCGTGATCGCCCGCGTTGCAATCGATAATATCTAAATAATGAATCTCGTCGAAATAATGTTTAGCAGCATAAGCTGTAAAAACCCCTGTAACACCTGGATCGAAACCACAGCCCAACAATGCCATGATACCAGCATCTTCAAAGCGTTTTTTGTACGCCCATTGCCAGCTGTACTCAAACTTAGCCACATCTTTAGGCTCGTAGTTGGCAGTATCTAAGTAATGTGTTTTAGTCGCCAAACACGCATCCATAATAGCTAAATCCTGGTAAGGAAGAGCAATGTTTAAAACGATATCTGGAGTATATTTTTCAATGATTTTGATTACGTTTTCAGCATAATCAGCATCTACTTGTTCTGTTTTAATTCTATCACCACCTATTTCAGCAGCAATTGCATCACATTTCGATTTGGTTCTGCTAGCCAGAACAATCTCAGTAAAAATAGGCAAACGAGCACATTTTTTAGTAACTACGTTACTTACTCCACCTGCTCCGATAATTAATATTTTAGCCATTGTTATAAATTTAGTGGCGCTAAAATATAAATTAAAATCCCTTTGAGAAGTGTTGTTAAAAAATAAGTGTAAAACTTAACATTTTACTTACAATTGTCCACGTTCTATTTTCACCACAATTTCTTCTATTAAGCGATCTTTATCGTTGTTTAATGGATCAAATTTTTCCTTTAAGTCATGTTCAAACAGCTTTGCCACGCTTTGCCACATTCCGGCGGCAAAACCACCGCGCATTTCTTTCAGGAAATCATAGGAGCTCGACCCTGTTTCTCTATCAATTAATTTTAACAGAATATCGCCTTCAGAAATGTACAAACCACGCAACGTTTCACCATGCTCTTTAATCAATTGCTTCTCTACTTTTTTCATGATTTTTTTCTTCTCATCATCAGTAGTAACTTTCATTAATTCTTCTTTGCAATCGGCCAGTAAATCGGCTGCTGTTAGGGCAATAGGATATACTTTCCTTATTCTTCTCAGCAATACGCGATACTCTCGTGTATCTTCCTTGCGCATTAACTTGCCCGTTTTTTTATTGACAATGACATCAATAGTTTTAAGCATGTAAACAGTATCGTTGCCTATTTTCACATAGGTGCCCTGCACTTGCGCCTGCAACGATTGCAACGATTGCAAGAAGCAACAAATAAACAATATAATTGCAAGGCGACAACACATACTACTCGTCTTTACGCTTCAACCACTCCTTTTGATATGTCGTTGAAGAATATTTTTTCACATGCACTCGCTTGCTATCGTAATTCCAACTTGCAAAGGCTGCCACAACTTAGTTAAATTCAGCAGAGGCATTACTCTCTTTAGTAAAATAATCGGCGATAAAGGAAGTACCATATTTACCCGAAATAAATGATTCGTGCCTTAAAACAAATTGAGCCAAGGGCAAGGTGGTTTTCACACCCACAATTTTGTATTCATCGATGGCACCCAATATCTTTTCAATCGCCTCAGAGCGTGTTGGCGCATGCACTATTAATTTTGCAATCATAGAATCATAATACACTGAAACTTCTCCACCTCTCTCGAAACCATCGTCTACACGAATACCATGACCTTTAGGTGTTTCGTAAAAACGAAGCACTCCACTATCGGGAGCAAAATCATTCCAAACATCTTCAGCGTTTACACGCACTTCGATGGCGTGCCCATTAATCTTTAGATCGTTTTGAGTAAAAGACAATTTCTCTCCTTGCGCCACTTTAATTTGCTCCTTCACCAAGTCTAAGCCCGTTATCATTTCTGTAACAGGATGCTCCACCTGTAAGCGAGTATTCATCTCTAAGAAATAGAAATTATTTTGATCGTCTAACATAAACTCTACAGTTCCTGCTCCTAAATAATTGCATGCCTTAGCAACATTCACAGCGCTTTCTCCCATTTTTTTTCTCAGTTCTTCGGTTAAAATTGCCGATGGCGCTTCTTCTACCACCTTTTGATGGCGACGCTGAATTGAACAATCTCTTTCGAACAAATAAACTGTATTACCAAAACAATCGGCCAACAATTGAATTTCAATATGCTTCGGATTCTGTAAATATTTTTCTACGAAAACGGCTCCATTGCCAAACGATGCTTCGGCCTCACCAGTAGCCCTCTCAAAAGCACTTTGCAACTCCGCATCGCTATACACCACCCTCATTCCTTTTCCACCTCCTCCCGCAGACGCTTTCAATAAAACAGGATACCCTATACTTTTGGCTAATTCTAAAACTTCATAATGATCTTTTAAAGCTCCCTCTGAACCTGGAACTGCGGGCACAGCAAACTTCTTCACGGCGGCTTTAGCCGATAATTTATCGCCCATAACTTTCATGGAATAGGCCGAAGGACCAATCAGTATAATTTGCTCTTTCTCCAAGCGCTCAGCAAATTCAGCATTTTCAGAAAGAAAGCCATAACCAGGATGAACTGCATCTACGCCTTGCTCTTTGCAAACCGCAATGATTTTATTCATGTCTAAATACGACTCTCGAGATGCTTTTCCACCAATAGAAACAGCAATATCAGCCACGCGAACGAAGGGCATATTTTTATCAACATCTGAATAAATCGCAACTGTTTTAATACCCATTTCTCGAGCCGACCGTATCACCCGCAATGCAATCTCTCC
>Ga0102915_1000451_pt1 | contig 12720 bp, 10 predicted proteins | sample Colrivmet1561A02_FD_78199 | JGI IMG/M metagenome (GOLD analysis project Ga0102915, IMG submission 78199) | Estuarine microbial communities from the Columbia River estuary - metaG 1561A-02 | ecosystem: Environmental > Aquatic > Marine > Intertidal zone > Estuary | place: USA: Columbia River...
CAATTAGAGGCCATCGCCCTGACACGTTCCAAATCAATGACAACCCCTTCGTGGCTAAATTTGGCTACCTCCACCTTAATTTTATTTGCCACTAGATAAGATACCAAGGTTTGCGCAAGACGACCGAGTGATTGGTCAATCAAGAGACGGGCGTGCCCATCAACGGCGCGATCTAGGTCGCGACGGATAGTTTCGTTAATCTCTGAAATCGGATGCCCGCCTTCCTGGCCTAAAGCACGACGAAATACATCCGACATAGCAAAGTCCCTAAGCGCGCGGAGACGTACGAACTCTGGTGGGTGCGTGAGCCTTGTTTCACGCTCTTGAACTTCAGCATCAATTGCGGTGCGACCGCTTTGCATGAAAGCGGACAGGTCGGATCGGATGTGTCTGCTACTCAAGCCCGACTGAATTTTAAGAATGGCACTTCCGGCATGCTTAAGGTCTCCGCAGGCCAGTAGACCAAAACGATCCATGACTAACTCTACCTCACGGGCAGCCATCGCATCCTCGATGCTATCATCCCTGCAGACTAACGGCATGATATAATGCCCTAGCTCATGGCCGATGACGTAGGCGAGCTCCTCCGGAACGAGGCACTCGACCATACCAGCATTCAGGATGATGACCGCTGAGCCTCGGATGCCTATAAAGCAGGCCGCGTTAGGCTCGGCGGATGGCTGGATGAAAGCGTGAACTGCGAGACGTGGCAAGGCAAGGCGATGACAGGCGTGACCGAGAGCGCTCTCAACATCGGGCACAATCTCCGCGGAAACCGGCAACAGCTTCCTGTAAAACTGCAGATGCTCACCCGGGCCAGCTTCAGCTTCTCTAGAAAGTGTGCTGAAATTAGCGGAGCCAAAAGCGAACTCCGTTAGTCGGCGACGTAGCTCGGGTAAAAAGACCGCTGGTGTGTGGGCGCTTTCCGTGCTCACGAGTACTTCTTTTTTAACTTGGCGATGGCGTCCAGCATGCTCCGGATTCGTGTCTGGTCGTTAGTTGTCTTGGCGTTGGGTGCACGGGCGTTCCATTTCATGAATTGATCTGCAAGATGACGTCGAATCTTCTCACGGTCCCATGTCGGGTCTACGCCCACTAAACCCTCAAGATTGTCATCCGCCACAGTGATACTGCCGCTCTTGAAATGCTTATCTAGCAGAGACTGCAGACGTGCATAGTCGATATTAAGGGCAAGGGCAATCTTTCGGACGGACATCAGCTCGTTTTCATTGAGCACTCCATCTGCAGAAATGACATCCACACAAAGAGAAAGGGCGACTTGATTCATGGATGGCAGGCCGCACTGCTTAAGCGACCGGCAAGCCGAATCGAGCCGCACTAGCCCAGCAGACCCCTTCTTCAAAGCGTCATTGAGCGAACTACGCGTCATCTCAACGTCCGAAGACTCCTCCTGTTCCATCTGGGTCACCACTGACTTCATCCATCGATTGATAACTCTTAACTCACGCTGATCGATTGAACCGTCAGCCAGAGCGCAAGCCATCGCAACCTCGACAATGAGGGCTCTCGCATCCCGGGCTTTCTCATTAGCCTCAAGATATCCCGTCATGGGAAACGAAACCTCAACAATCGTTTGGGCGGAGCAAATGGCTGAATCCCAAAGCAAATGACTACCTAAGGATTTGTTGCTAATATAACTTGGGACTGCTGTGCAGCTTACCTGAAGTTTGCGCATACCAGAATAGGCTGCAGCCATGTGATTAACGGGCATAATCGCCACACACACCCAGGACTTTAAATACGTACCAGGATTACACTCTCCAATCCCAAGAGAGTCACGGTATGCACCTGTATCGGCATCGCGAAGTTGCCCAATCATACAGGTAACAGGCCTGGCCTCCGCATTCGTCTTATCCTGTAAAGTAACTATCAAAGTGACGTCTTGCTGGCTTAAAACAGGGACGCGCCCTTGGCAGTAGATCTTCCAGGCCTCCTCCCTATCGGTCCCAGTACCAACAAAGTCTTTCTCACATTTGACGGTAAAATCGGGGACTGACTCATGCGGAACATAACGACGTCCACCAGAAGATGTCTCTTCGCTACTATTCTTTGAGATTACGCCAATTATCGCAAGAACTCCAATAATTAGGCAAAACCACCCTCCAATGTCGCTAGCTAAAACTACAGATAATTGCGTCATGTAGTTAAGTTCCCCCTAGTGACGCGTCACGTCCCTGAAGCTGGCATTCGGTCACATTACCGCCATTGAGGTCCTTAAACTTGACCTCGATTAAGCCACCGAGGTCGTAGCTAAAGAAGACTTCCACACGATGCCCAGCCTTCGCACCTGGGGGGAGTTGCAAATAGGCGGTCGTGACCACCTCGACCAGTGAAGGTTCAGCATGAGGTTCATCGCTCTGCGTAAGAGCGAACTCAACTTGGCGCTGTCCATCGATGGCAACTCCGAATTGGCGGCTAACGCTAAACGGTATTGGTTGGTTCTTGGAAACCAAAAGTTCGTTTACCTCACGACCATCAAGGCTGGTGACCAACATGCCGAGGTACTTCGGGGCAACATCTTGAACCTGAAGAGGCTTTATTGCTTCTTGCTGAGTTGGGGTCAACAGCTCTGGGTTGTCACGAGCAACCAAAGAAGCGGCATAGACGGCTGCCCCAAGGGCAATGGCCTGATGCGGGAGACGGCACTCGGGTTTTCGGTTAAATAATGATTCTACGGCTGACCTAACCGCAGGCACAAGGGAGGAACCACCGGCCAAGAAAACATGGTTAACCTGCGCTGGACGAACCCCACTATTGGCAAGTAGTTCAAGGCAACAGTTGGTTGCTTTGAAGATCCACGGCTTAGCTACGGCTTCAAATTCAGCCTTAGTTACGTCAACCTTCTTCCGGCCATATTGCGTTGAGAAGATGCCGACCGTAGCCCTTTCGGCTTCGGTAAGACGATGCTTCGTATTACGGGCCAAGTATTCATTAAGGTCAGAATCGCCATCTGTAAGTGGACCAAACTCTGACTCGAACTTATATTTCAATAATTCCAAAAGCGCTCGATCCAAATCCATACCGCCAAGTTGAGCGACACCCTTGGAACCCTTGACCCTTACGGAACGTCCGCGAACATCCACCAAAGAAACATCAAGCGTTCCTCCACCGAAATCGAAGACAATACAAAGACCTTCGAGCGGGGTTGGCGATGACTCCACATAGAACAAAGCAGCTGCGGTCGGCTCATCCACCAACACGGGAACAGGCAAACCAGCGGCAGCGGCCGCCGCTAGTGTCTCCTGGCGAGCTCTCTGTCCAAAGTTGGCCGGTGTGGTAATCACTAGTTGCTGAATAGGGCCCAACTCGTTGAACACATGCTCGTGTTGCCTCTGCAACATAATCGCTGAAAAATCAGCCGCCGTGTAGCGCCGAGATCCTACCTGGTAGGCATAGTCGCTACCCATATTTCGCTTATACTCTGAAAAGGCATTAGGATTCGTCCCAAAGCGGGCTTGGTCATCAAGGCCGATAATAGGCAGCCCTGTTGCTTCATCGGGAAATTCTAATGCCGAGTAAGTGAACGGCATATTGTCCCAGTTCATAAGAATTTGCGGTTTACCTACCTCGTTAAGTCGCGCCACGACCGTTGTCGTTGTACCCAAATCAATGCCAATGATAGCCATGGTGTTTAGATGTTTCCCTTGAATTTCACCTTGATGCCATTTCGCGGAAAGAAAAAGATTCCCTCGAACACGCCGTTCTCATCATAGGAGTAAGTAACCTGGATATCGTCTCCGTTTTCAGCATCGGAGACTTCCATGAACTCATCGAAGATTCGCGTAACCGCAGCATTCCCGAGGTGGACGGTCTTCAATGGCGACTGAGTCACGTCACAACGCACGCTACTCTGGCCGTCTTCGACGATGGTATAGACCTCAGTCACAGAAACAGGACGAGGCATACCCTTCCTAATCAAGATACTGTTATACTCAAATCCGTCGTTATCTAGGGCCGAAGTCCCTAAATAGTGCGGGCATGACTGCACAACATCCATTGAGGATAATTGCTCGGATTGTGCTGGTGCCAACATTTGTGGGCGGCGAGAAAGGCCTCTGTAACCGGCATAGATAGCTGCGCCCAAGGCGATGGCCTGACTTGGATTTCGACGAACTGGTTCTAGGTGAAACTTTGCCGACAGCATCTCCTTGAGAACGGGAATACTACTCGTCCCGCCTGCCATGAAGACACCGTCGATAGCCTCGGGGGCGAAACCAGCTTGAGATAACGCGCGGTCAACGCACTCCATTGAAGTTTCAAATATCGGCATTGCACGCTGAACAAACTCCTCCTGCGAAAGGGCGACTCGGACCTTCCCATGTTTAACAGAAAAGATATCGTAAGGACGATTTGGGAAATCGCTAAGCTGCTCCTTCAGCGATTCTGTCTGGGCTATATGCATGCCAGAATCCTCAGGAGTTAGTGGGCTACCAGTGGCTGCCTGGAATTTCTCGTTCAACAACTCATGTACGATTCTATCTAAGTCCATCCCGCCAAGCTGGGCAACGCCATCGGACATCTTCACCTCAACGTCTAAACCGGAAACCGAAACGACCGAAACATCCAAAGTTCCGCCACCAAAATCATAGATGACGTAATTGCCTTCGAGCGGGACTGGACTTGTAAAAGCGTAATAAAGTGCAGCGGCTGTTGGCTCATCGATGACATGAATAGGCTGAGGGTACCCAGCATCCTGAGCCGCTTGAATTGTTTGCTGGCGGGCCGCGTCACGAAAATTAGCCGGCACTGTAATAGCTACCGAATCTATACTTCCATAATCGTTAACGATATGCTGCTGGTAGCGCTCAAGCATCAGCTGAGTTAATTTCTGCGGGCTATAAGTTCGACCATGCGCAGTATAGGTGAAGCCAGTCCCCATATGCCTCTTATACTCGCGAAAGGCGCCTTCTTCCACTCCAACGAGGCTACGTGCGAGGTCGCCGATATAAGAAGGGACATCTGGATTTTCCGCGTTGAACCAGAATGCGGAATGAGTGAAGGCTCGATTAGAGACCCAACTAGGCAAGACCTCAGGATGGCCAGCTTCGTTAAAGCGGGCCGCCACGGTAGTCGTTGTACCAAGATCAATGCCGATGATTGCACCCATACTACACGAGGAAGTCGTCGATATCCGGCTTCTCCCCGCCCGTTGCGGCAAAGTTAAGGGCAATTACACTGGTGTTGCCACTCCGGATATCCTTGAAATGACCTTTAAAGGCGCCGTTTTCATCAATTTCAAAAGTGACTTGAATTTCGTCACCCTGCTTCGCTCCTGGTCCAAGCGTCAAAATCTGATCTTCGTCCTCACCCAATACCGTCACCTCGTCCTTGTCATCCGTCTCATAAGCACACTGGGTGACTTCGATACTGATCACAGGCTGTCCGTCCCGCATTACATAATAGGATTTCGTTTGCTTGGCGGGCAACGGATCCCCCTTCCGAAGGATAATCGAGTTACTAAGCGTCTTGGTGCCGTCAGTGCCGGTACGGTTAGCCAGTGTGCCTAGGAAATACTGGACAGCATCCTGAACTTTAATAGCCCCCACATTTGCGCGTACTTCAGGTGATAAAGCCTGCGGCTTGCGGACGCCAAGTTTGTAGGCCGCGTATAACGCCGCGCCGAGCGAGATTGACTGTTCTGGTTGACGAATCTTCGGCTTAATTCCCGATAGACGCTCCACGCTTCTCTGCACGGAAGGAATTTTGCTAGTCCCTCCGGCCATATAAATTCCTTTTATGTCCGAGAACTTAAGCCCTGCTTTATCGAGGGAGCCTTCTAGGCAAAACTCGGCCTGGGTAATCAATGCAGAGATTTCGACTTCAAATTCCGCACGTGTAATTGAAATTGCCACCTGTCCGTGGGTCATGGAGTAAATCTTAAAGTCATGCTTCTCAGCCTCAGTCAGGCGGTGTTTAACCTTTTCCGCACTGTAATCGGTGAAGCCAGTGTCAACCAAGTCCATAGCCTGACCGGTCTTGGCCTTAAACTTCTGGCCGATGAAATTACGCAGCTTTTCGTCAAAGTCCTTTCCGCCCAACTGGGCAACACCTAGTGAGTACTTTACCTTGATGTCTTTTCCTTTGGCCTCGAGGACGGTCACATCGAGAGTGCCGCCGCCGAAGTCGTAGACGAGGTAGTAGCCATTCAAGGGAATAATTTCGGAGTCAGCGTAAAAAAGGGCGGCGGCCGTCGGCTCATCGATAGTCGTAATCGGCTCGGGGAACCCCGCTGCCTTTGCAGCAGCGATGGTAGCGGCGCGAGCCTCATTTAGGAAGTTAGCCGGGGTGGTAATCACCACCATATCAACTTTCTGCCCAAAAGCATTCTCGATGTGCTCGAGCTGCTTGCGTAGCATCAAGGCGCTCAACTCTGTCGGCGAGTGTCCGACCCCGTGTGCTTGATAGATACGATCCGTCCCCATATCTCGCTTATACTCCTTGAAGGCCCCTTCCTCGACGCCTGCCACCTCACGGGCGGAAGCACCGATGAGGGGCTTCAACGGCGAATCCTTGGAGAACCAAATCGCCGAATGCGTGAAAGGCTGACTATCCCAATTCGGAATCAGTTCAGGCTTTCCTGCCTCATTAATGCGGGAAACTACCGTGGTGGTAGTCCCCAAGTCGATGCCGATGATAAGAGAAGCCATAAAGATTAAGTTAAACGTAAACTGCGACCCGGCTTGGATTCACGACTTCGAGCCGGCTTTCGACCTGGAAACCAACCCAGGAGTTACGGACCTCAGCAATAATACCCTTCTGCTCAGGAGTTGGTGCAGGGATACGGTTGAAGATGGTGCAAGAATTAGTAGGTTGATCTGCGAGTCGTTGGCCCACCTCAGGGATGCCCTTGATCAGTTTAGTCCGCTCAAGCACCTCCAGAATGCCTTCCTCTACTTGAGGTAAGAAAGCTTCGGGAGCCTCCTTGCCGAGGGCAAGTCGTTGCTTAAAGAACTCGACGCTTTGGAGCAGATTGGCGATGCCCTCATGGTACTCTTTAAGATCTGTGCGATTCAAGCTAGCGCGCAAGGTCTCGATTTCTCGGTTCTTCGTCTCAATAGCCTTCTTGAAATCTGAAGCCTCTCTCTTACGAGCCTCGAGTTCCTGCTGAAGCTCAGTCAAAGTTGCTTCGGCAAGACTCGCCTGTCCAGTAGGTCGATCGACAACAAGCTCAGTTACGGCCTTTGGCGTCGTAATTAAAGGCGAAGGTGTGGGTGCGGCTGCCGCGCGAACCACTTGGGGTGATTGTAGTGGCTTCTGTACTTCAGCGTGCGTACGTGGATCGCCTTGCTCACCCTTCCCCAAACTTGATACCATGATCCACGAGCCTAATATAATGATGACAAAGAAAGCTCCGATGGGGAGCAATACTATCGAAGGCGTCCAAGAGAAAACAACGTAGAAGGCCGAGATGATTAATCCAAACGAAATAGCTATTTTCAAGGCTTTCATGGGTAAGCATAAAATGGCGGGTTGTGCACCCCGGGCAAGCCCAGAGCGAAAACATAATATTATAAATCACTCTCCTCGCCGCACTCGCCCAAAAAGCTCAGCAACTTGCAAAAGCCTATCCCTAATGGTCGACCTCTCATCCGTAGCAGTAACCTTAAATGATTTATTGTTAATGTCGTCATTTTTAACTCTTAAAAACCTCAACTTTTCCGCACGAGTCAGACCAGCAGGTAAACCTACAAGACGCTCTAGCCTCCGAATCGGCATTTTCTTGTAATCAACCTCAGTCGCTGGCGAACTCTGGGTTATTGCCTGCTTTCTAGGCTTGGCGCGCGCCGGCTTAACTGAAGCCGAAGATCGGCGCCGAGGTGCAGCGACAGGCCTTGGCTTACTAGACCTAACTGGCTGCTTTGGCTTTATAGGCTTGGTAAAACTCGTTGGCTTCACAGGCACCGGAGGCTTAGCGGGCACTGGCCACTTCGAAGCTGACCGAGGATTCGTAGGCGCCCTTAGCTTCGCAGGAGATTGTGGCTTCACGGGTGCAGGAGGTCTGACCTGGCGTGTCACCTTAACTGGTCTGGCTGCGGGCTTTAGCTCACGGCATCGAACAGCTTGAACAGATTGTCTCAACCTTCGTTGTAGATTGTCTAAGCCAAATTTATCTAGGCAGTAATCGTATAACTTATTAGCCGCAGGCGGCACGGACTTACGTGCCTCCAGAAGGGCTTTCATTAGTGAAATCAGTCGCCTGCTAGTTTCCTCATCTAGCAACACTGACATTTCATCGACCTTACTTTTCCAATAAGATGACGAACCAGACGGAGGTGCCTCAATCAGTCCTTTCAGGGCATCAATTGTTCGAGTTCTTTCCGCCGGATCACGGCAATTTCCGGCTAGCAATCGCAAGAACGCCCAGTGTAGCTTATCTTGTGTATGGATAGTCTCTAGCCCACCAAACTTAGCTATGCCTACAGCTAATCCAACCATATGCTTACGAAGCATCAGCCTTTCCTCCCTAAGCCGAAGGTATCCAGGCTGCTCGAATTCGACATTCACAAGCGAAGAGAGCGCCGGCGAACTTACCTGGGCCCTCCCCTGCGAAGCTGTCTCTTCTAAAACCCCTTCGAGGGCTACATATCGTGAACCGGCATAAGGTGCGTGGAGAAGTTTGAAATCTATCCTTGCGATACGATTCCATTCCGAGACTACGTACTCGGATCGACTAAACTTCACCGATAGTTCAAAGATCTCGCTCACCTCATCCACATCGTCGCTAGCCAAGAGAAAGGGATTCTCCGCTATCTCCCCAGCGTCTCGGCACCGTAAATTAATACACCTTTCGGCGACCGCCTCAGAAAAAGCTGACCCGCGTGCGAATACCTCCAGGCCGATAACGGCGTACCCCTCAAAGACACGCTCGATACGTAAGGCAAACGGCACTCGCAGAATAGGTAAAGCGACCTTACTTTGCGCCAATGGGGTGAGTTTCGAAGACTGCGTAGGCCCTACTGCTGCAGGGGAAGGTGTTATAGGAGCTTTGACTGAGGAAGGCGGGGTCGTTGCTGGCGTTAATGGTAAGGGCGGTAGCGGCAACAACTCCGAGGGAGGCAGCAAAGAGAGCGCCGGGCTGCAGTGATTCACGATTAAATCTACAGCCGTACGACATCTAGAGATGGCAGGCTCCCCCCCTGCGACATTTACCAGGAGAGAGGCTACCTGACACTGAAAGTTCACTGAGGTAGATTGTCCGAGCGTAAAGGCAAGGCCACCAAGCTCGCATTGGTTATAGCGTAACTTCTCAAAATACTCTAGCAAATGCGCTTGAAGTTTTCCCCTCCGTCTTGGCGCAAACATCTGAATCTCAATCTCTTTAATCCAGTTAAGGATACGGTCATGCTTGACGCTTTTTTTGACCTGACAGTCACACAAAGCCGATGAAAGCAACATGAGCGCAGACTCATACTGCTGAATCCATTTTCCCTCGTCCAGATAGCCAGCCCAAGGGAGTTCCAAAGTAATGATTACTGAAGCGGTCTCCAAAGGCTTACCAACTGGCTCAACTGACGCAAAGTTTAGTGAATCGCTCGTCAGATATAGACTACAATTAAAACGGTAGAGACGGGTGCCAGCGTGAGCGGGAAATAGCTCATCCAGACTTATAACTTTAAGGGTAGACCATTCATCACAATCAAGAGGCGAATCTTTTCGCACGTTGACGCTACGGAAAGGCAATGGAGGAATAATAATTGAAGAACTGTCCCCCACGTCCCACACGTTCGCGGCCTCTATCTGCTCAATGGTGATGATATATACTAATCTGGCGTTCCTCATTCCCTGAGAGCCACCTCTGACCTTAACTGAGACATCCCCCAAGGTACCCAGCTGCCTCTCCAGTGAAACAGAAAGCTCAAGCACGCGCCTTACCATCTCCCGGGATACCTGCGATGGCTGAACAGTCTCAAGAACAGACGAGGCGTGGATTGCTGGAGTGGCGCTATTGACATGCTTGACGTCACGGGCGCCTAAGGCCGGCCCGAAAGTCACTTTAATCTTTGAAGCTAAGACCTGCAAAGCACGTAGAATCAATCTACCGAGCCATACCACCCCGACAAAGAAGAGCACAATCAGGAGAAATAGGCCTATAAAGACTACCCACCGGGCTACTGCTTCCATTGTTGTGCCCACTTAGCTCTGGGAGTGAAAGTTTAACCCAAACCCTGAGTCTACTGAAAATTGCACAGTGCGAAGAGGTAACCCTTTCCGAACTTTAGCGACCTTTAGGTTGAATAAATGACTTAGCACCACATCGGCCATGCCGCAACCTACTGACCCACCTAGGCTCCAGCAACCCGAGAAACTTACTTTATGCCAAGCATCAAGGTATCAACCGGCTAACTTGTTTGTTTAACGATACCGGTGTCGCTACCGTGATTACTTGGTAAATCTTTGAATTTAAAGGCCATACGTTCAAAAGATGCGCCGTCTTTAAAGGGTAACTTTATAATATAATTATAAATCCCATTGCTGGAAAGTTGCGCTAGCGGACTTCGGAATAATGGGCAAAGTATCTCCCATGAGCACCCATTTCCGCTGCACGGCTCGACTGGCAGATTAGCGTACCTTTCGGTACATCGCAAACTTACACCAACTATACGCTAAAAAATCGCCCAATCACCCACTCGCCCATGAACTGGACCCAGACACCCGAGTCGTCGAGCATCGCGGCCTTCGCCTATGCGGCTGGCGAGATGATGCTATACGTCCGCTTTAAAACGGGCCGGACCTACCGCTATGCGGGGGTACCAGCGGGGGTCTACGGTGCTTTCGCCCGTGCGGACTCCAAGGGGACCTTCTTCAATAGCCAAATCCAAGGCCGCTACGCTTTCACCCAAATCTAACATGCGCGAACAAAGCTCCCTTGCCCCAAGTAACCCGACCGGTCCTGGCACCTCGGCCAGTAAGCCGTTCCGGACGGTTTCGATTGCACACGCCTACGGCTTGCTGGATCGCCTCCACTTCCGCTCTCCTGCTGGCAGGTGCAAGGTGCGCTATGACCGGATTGGCTCGCTGACCCAGCCAGGCTTCCCCAATCCCATCGACCACTACGTCCTCTTCGAAGGCGATATGGGCTCAAAGGATTCGAATGGAAAGCTCATGGACTTCTACGTCTACGGGTATGCCGACAATCCACATAGTGATGATGACCTACCCGCAGGATTGACGGTCCTTAAAATCGACGAGGAGACCCGTAAGAAAATGGATGAACTCGTGGAGAGTAATCCTGAGCTAAAACGGCTCTTTGAACAGCAGGCGCTCATGCAGATCAACATGGCCCGTCTCCAACGTGGCTTGTCGCCGTTAGATCGCCTGCCCCAGAAAGGCAGCTGCCTGATTGCCATCTTCGCCCTGCTAGCTACTGGCTCCGGTCTCGGCTGGGCATTCGCTCAGTTCATCGCCTGACCATGGGCTTCTTCGACTCCCTATTCGGCCCCTCTTGGGAAGAGCGAGTGGCTGAATTCATGCAAGAGCGCCGATTACCAGTCGTCGAGCGTATGCGTCTGTGCGTAAAAGTGCTAACCCCTACCGCCGATGTCAGGGATATCGCCAATGGACATCCCCTTTCCGAGATTAAGGAGTGCCTCGCTGGTCTCGATAATCGTGAAGAGATGATTCAGCTTGCCGTCGCAATGCACATGCGAAAGGCGATGCGAGCACCGGTCGTTGCTTTAAAGATGGGGCACGAAACTAAATGGCAAGTGATAGTCATCACTGCCCCCAGGCTACTGCCGACCAATGACGAAGTCTTTTACCGCAGGTTCGAAAACGACGGTGTGATTATCTGGAACCCAATCGACGAATCCGGCGAAGACCTTGCCCCCTGCCCTAAATAAGCGCCCTGGCGCAAGGCCTACCACATAGAAGTTTCTAAATTCGCTCTCTCAATAAGATATAGAGTTCGACCCCTTCAACATAACTCCAAACAACCTCTCGTCGTTGCTATTCAAGATAGCCGGATTTGATGAATCTCATAAACTAGCCACCGCCTGATTGGGTTAGAACCCGAGAACTTAACGGTAGATATTCCGAAGCGACTTAAAGAGTGAAAGGCCCTCGAAGGAATCTGGCACTGGACCATGGCGTCGTGGCTGGTAATAGAGCGGCCAGAACCCGGTTCCCTTGAGGATACCACGCGTGCTCGAAGCAATGTAACACTCCTTCCACTTCTCTTCATGATACAGCTTACGGTTGGCGGGGATGGCGAGCGCCTCACGCGCCATATCTAGGGTAATCATTCGCTCCTTCATTTTATAGGCTGGATAGTTAGCACTAGCCTTTACCTCGTCCTGATAGGCCTGCTCGACCTCTTCCGTCGTGGCGTCCAACGGAAGCTTTAGGGTAAAATAATGGAGGTTATAATCTTTCATCCGTTCATGGTGCGAAAATCAGATAGGAGGTCGCAACTATTTACCATAAATCACCTGCGGGAGATATGTCGGCCACCCCCAAGTCGCCGTGCTCCATCCCCCGATCGACTCATTACTCCTCAAAGCCTTCAACCGCACCCTGAAGCCTCAGGACCGTCTACCCGTGAACTGGTCTACCTTTGACTCCAGGACCTACCGGCAGGCCATCGAAGCGTTGCGCTTGGGCAGGAAGGGCTCGGCCCTCTGGACAGCCGAGTCGCTGTGGCAGGGGCATAGGTGAGGACGGGTAAGGCGGGCGTGCAACGGGGTCAGGCCGTACCCACCC
>Ga0102915_1000455_pt1 | contig 12650 bp, 15 predicted proteins | sample Colrivmet1561A02_FD_78199 | JGI IMG/M metagenome (GOLD analysis project Ga0102915, IMG submission 78199) | Estuarine microbial communities from the Columbia River estuary - metaG 1561A-02 | ecosystem: Environmental > Aquatic > Marine > Intertidal zone > Estuary | place: USA: Columbia River...
GACCAAGCTGTTGGTTGCAGGAAATACTTTGCAAGAATACAACAACGAAGTTCGTGCTTTAATAGAGAGAGAACTACTGAAATTGAAATTGATTACCAAATCAGATATCTCTCGAGAAGACCCAAAAAATCCGGCTTTCAGAAAATATTTCATGCACGGCATTTCGCATTTTATGGGTTTGGATGTTCATGATTTAGGCAATAGAAAACAACCTTTTCAAGAAGGAATGATTTTTACGTGCGAGCCAGGTATTTATATTCCCGAAGAGAAATTAGGTATTAGAATAGAGAACGATATTTTGATAACGGCTAAAGGTCCGAAAGATTTAATGAAGAAAATACCAGTGGAAGTGGAGGAGATTGAGGAGTTGATGAATAAGAAGTAAATCAGATTTAGTTTTTTAAACAGCGGGTCACTAACCAACTTCTCCCTTTATAAAAGGGAGAGTGTGTGAGCCTTTGCGGGTAAATGCAAGAGGGATTTTGTTGTAATACTCGAAATCCCTCTTTCCAATACACAGGCATTTTCGCACTCTCCCTTTTATAAAGGGAGAAGTCAGTTAGCGACTCATGGCGTTAAGTAAATTCCCATTTTTTTCTCTATTTTCGTTTGAAACAGAATTTAATAGAATGCTGCTGTATCAGCCGCTATATTTCTGCTGGCTTTGGAAAAAGAAGCCCCACAAAAGAATCATAGAATATCGTTTTCCATTATGCGGTTTTACAACCAAAGTAAAGCGCTGGTAATTTTGGCTTTTGCCTTTTAACTTTTTACTTGCTATTGTATTCACTCATCACCTTTCCAATCTCTAAAAAGCCAAAGGCCAAAACTGCCTGAGAAGCAATTTCAATACGTGCTGGTAAAGTGCTTTTTTCTTCTGCATTCCATTCGCCAAGTACATAATTTACCTGATGGCCTTTGCTAAATTCTGCAGCAATGCCAAAGCGCAAACGCGGATAATTGTTATGCCCTAAAACCTCATTAATGTTTTTAAAACCATTGTGGCCGCCATCGCTACCGCTAGTGCGAATGCGTAACTTGCCAAAAGGCAAAGCCAAATCGTCGGCAAGAATGAGTGTTCTTTCAACAGGAATATTTTCTTTTTGCATCCAATAGCGAACCGCGTTGCCGCTAAGATTCATAAAGGTATTGGGCTTAAGTAAAATGTAGGTTCTGCCTTTGTGTTTTAGCGTCGCCACATCGCCGTAACGTTGTGGGCTAAAAACAATATTGGATGCCTTAGTAAGGGCATCCAATATTTTAAATCCTATATTATGTCGGGTCTCTTCGTATTCTTTTCCAATATTTCCGAGACCTACAATAAGATACTTCATTCTCTATTCAAGAATTATTTTTTAGCTGGAGCTTTAGCTGCTGCTGCTGGAGCTTTAGCTGCTGCTGCTGGAGCTTTAGCACCGCCTTTAGCTGCTGGAGCCGCTGCTGCTGCTTTAGCTGCTGCTTCTTCTTGAGCAGATGCTCTAGTTACTCTAACAGCAACTACAACTGCATTACCAGAAGTAACAAATTCAAATTCTTTTGCATCTAAAGCTTCCACTTTAACAGATTTACCTATTAAAACACCGCTAATGTCTACAACAACATTATCAGGTAAGTTTTTAGGAAGAGCTTTAACTTTTAATTTTTTCAATTTCACTTGCAATTTACCACCAGCCAAAACACCTGGAGAAGTTCCAGTTACTTTAACAGGTACTTCAATAACAACTGGTTTATTTTCAGAAATTTGAAGGAAGTCAACGTGTAACAATGAATCGTTTACTGGGTGGTATTGGCTATCTTGAAGAACAGCTAATACTTTTTGTCCGTCGATATCTAAGTTTACTAGATATGATTCCGGACTATAAATTAACGATTTAAATGAGCTTAAATCGGCACTAAAGTGAACCGGTTTTTCGCCACCATAAAGTACACATGGTACTTGCTCTGCTTTACGCGTTGCTTTTAATTCTGCTTTAGTAACATCTAATGCTCTAACTTTTCCTGTAATCTCTACTGATTTCATGACACTCTAATTTTAAATCAAACAATAAAATGGGCACTGATAGAATTGTAGGTGTTTGCATTTTGAATCACCTTTCCAAATAAATCAGCAACCGATAAAACTTTTATTTTAGCACTTTCCCTTTTTAAAGGAATAGTATCTGTAACAACTAATTCTGTTAATACCGAATTCTCAATGGTTTCGTAAGCTTTACCAGAAAGAACTGCGTGTGTACACAAAGCACGAACGCTTTTAGCGCCAGCTTCCATCATCAATCCAGCAGCTTTGGTTAAAGTACCTGCTGTATCGCACATATCATCTACCAAAACTACATTTTTTCCTTTCACATCACCAATCACCGTCATTTTTGCCACTTCATTTGGTTTCTCTCTTTGCTTGTAGCAAATAGCGAAATCAACATCAAAATATTTCGCGTAGGCATTTGCTCTTTTTGTTCCCCCTGTATCGGGAGCAGCAATTACCATGTCTTCTAATTGAATACTTTTTAAATAAGGCATGAAGATACTTGAACCATATAAATGATCTACTGGCACTTCAAAAAATCCTTGAATTTGATCGGCATGCAAATCCATCGTCATGATGCGTGTTACACCAGCAGCACTTAATAAGTTCGCTACTAATTTTGCACCTATAGAAACACGTGGACGGTCTTTTCTGTCCTGACGGGCGTAACCGAAATAAGGCATAACCGCTACAATTTCATGGGCCGATGCTCTTTTTGCAGCATCTACCATTTGCAATACTTCAAATAAATTATCTGAAGGTGGAATGGTAGATTGTACAATAAATACATCCTGACCGCGAACGGTTTCTTCAAATGATGGTTGAAATTCACCATCGCTAAACTCAAAAAAGAGCACATTACCAAGAGGAGTACCTATCTTTTCCGCGATTTTATTCGCTAAAACCTCAGTACTTCTGCCTGAAAATATTTTTATTGGTCTTGCCATTTTATACTTAAATACCTGACCATCAACGAAGACGGTTTTCAACAGGGGAGGCAAAGATATTAAAATATTTTGATTGTAAGAATATTTATATAAATTCGCACTCCAATTTTAATTGCCCAGGTGGCGGAATTGGTAGACGCACTAGACTCAAAATCTAGCGACTTCGGTCATGGGGGTTCGATTCCCTTCCTGGGTACAAAAATCAGAGTGAGAGTGAGAAGCGAGAGCGAACACGAGCACTCTGATTTTCTCAAAACTCACTCCCACACTCACTCTTATGAGTAATCCTTTAACATACGAAAACGACCAAAAACAATTGCGCTACGACATCGCTTACCTTAAAATGGCGGTAGAATGGGCCAAATTATCTCATTGTACCCGAAAACAAGTGGGCGCTTTAATCGTGAAAAACGGTGTAATTATCAGTGATGGCTACAATGGTACTCCATCTGGTTTCGATAATTGTTGTGAAAACGAAAGCAACGAAACGCATTGGTATGTGCTACATGCCGAAGCCAACGCTATTTTAAAATTGGCTAAAACCACCAACAGTGGTGAAAATGCTACTTTATATATTACTCTTTCTCCTTGTAAAGATTGTAGCAAATTGATTTTGCAAGCGGGGATTAAACGTGTGGTATATATGATGGCCTATAAAGATAATGCTGGAATTGCTTTCTTAACAAAGGCGGGCATTGCTGTTACCCACATTCCTGAATTAGGATGAAACAGGGCTTTATAAAAGTATATTATCTCCCTATTTACATCGCTATTACTCTTATTATCGGTATTTTTTTAGGCAAGAATTTCTTCTCTGCTAAAACTTCTTTTGTTTCTAGCGGCGAAAACGATTCTTTGTACAATGAAGCTTTAAATTTAGCCGAGATATTACAATTGGTGCAAGAGAATTATGTGGATTCTGTAAACGTAAAAGAGATAGCCCACAAAGGAATTAGCGAATTTTTGCATCAGCTTGATCCCCATTCCAATTATATTCCTGCCAGCAAAGTAGATAAGGCTAACGAATCTTTGGAAGGTAGTTTTGAAGGTATTGGCTTAGAGTTTTTGCTACTTAAAGATACTATTGTAGCTGTTAGACCCGTAAAAAACGGACCCTCAGCTCTTGCAGGCATTCAACCTGGAGATAAAATAGTAATGATTGAGGGTAAAAATGCTTCGAATAACAATATGAAAAGCGAAGATGTGGTGGGTAAATTGCGCGGTAAAAGAGGTACTGTGGTTAACGTAAAGGTGAAACGAAGCGGCGTTGATTCTTTAATTCCATTTGCTATTACTCGTGCCGAAATTCCTATTTACAGTGTTGATGCTGCTTTTATGCTCGATTCGTCTACTGCCTATTTTAAAATTGGAGAGTTTTCACGCACCACCATGGATGAGTTTAAAGCGACTTATCCTTACAACAACCCAAAAGTAAAAACCGTGGTGATGGATTTGCGTGGCAATGGCGGCGGATATTTAAACACCTGCACCCAATTGGCAGATGAGTTCTTAAAAGACGCTGAGTTGATTGTATATACCCAAGACAGGCAACATGAGCAGCATAAAATGTTTGCGACTCCAGAAGGGAAATTTGAAAATGTAAAGTTGTATGTGCTTATTGATTATGAATCTGCATCGGCGAGTGAAATTTTTGCAGGAGCAATGCAGGATAACGACCGCGCAACTATAGTAGGATCACGCTCTTTTGGAAAAGGATTGGTGCAGGAGCTTTTCTCTTTGGCCGATGGTTCTCAAATTAGATTAACTGTTTCTCGCTATTATACGCCCTCGGGCAGATGTATTCAAAAACCTTACAAAGACATTGATTACACTGACTATGCTGACGATCACTCTGATTCTTTAAGAGATTCTACTGTTTACTTTACCAAAGGCAAAAGGAAAGTTTTTGGTGGTGGTGGTATTCAGCCCGATATTAGTCTGAATGAAGATTCTATCGTTTTTTGGCGTGAGTTAAGCGCTTTGTATCAAGATGATTTTGCCCGTAAGTGCGCCATTCAATCTATTCTTCAAAATGCTTCGCAATGGAAAATACTATCGGCCGAGCAGTTTATAAGCAGCAAAGCAATTGATGGGCAATTGCGCAACACGCTGGCTAAACTGTTGCCAAAAAATCTATCGGCAGAGGCTGAATCGTATTTATTGAATGATGTGAAAGGTAACGTTTTACGCTGCTTGTGGGGTAGCAATGCTTACTATCAGTATAAACTGAGAGGAGATAAGTGCCTAAAGAAAATCAAATAGGAAATGTTGTAAAAAAAGAAATCCCGACCAAAGGCCGGGATTCATTTTTTGCTTTCTCGTTAAGAGATTACTGAGCAACTGAATCAGTTGTAGCAACTGAATCAGTAGTAGTAGCAGCAGCAGCAGCTTCAGCGGCAACTTTAGCCAAAGAATCAGCTGTAGCAGCGTTCGCTAAAGAATCAGCGTTAGTAGCAGCTACATTAGCTTCTTCACCACCACAAGATGCAAGAACTACGATAGCAGCTCCTAACAAAAATTTAGATACATTTTTCATTTTGAACATTTTAAAAGTTAAACTTACTTACGGCGCAAAATTATTAAATATTTTTAATTTCCAACAAAATTTTAATTCTTATTTTTGAGAGCATTACATTAGTTCAACAATTTAAAACCTATTTTATGGCATTCAAATTACCTGATTTACCTTACGCTTACGAGGCTTTAGAGCCTCACATCGATGCTAAAACAATGGAAATTCACCATAGTAAACATCACAATGCATACACTACTAATTTGAATAATGCGGTAGCCGGAACCCCTTTAGAGGCAAAAAACATTGAAGAAATCTTAAAAAACATCTCCACTGCAGCTCCTGTAGTTAGAAATAACGGTGGTGGTTTTTACAATCACAACTTGTTTTGGGAAGTTATGTCTCCAAATGGTGGTGGATTGCCAACTGGAGCATTGGCCGAAGCTATTAATGCTGCTTTTGGTTCATTCGATGCTTTTAAAACCGAATTTGCTAATGCGGGTGCTACTCGTTTTGGTTCTGGCTGGGCATGGTTGCTTGTTAAAGCTGATGGTAAGTTAGCGGTAAGTTCTACGCCAAACCAAGACAATCCTTTGATGGATATTGCCGATGTTAAAGGAACGCCAATCTTAGGAATGGATGTTTGGGAACATGCTTACTACTTAAAGTACCAAAACCGCCGTCCGGATTATATTGCTGCTTTCTTTAGCGTAATCAACTGGACTAAAGTTTCTGAACTATACGCGAAAGCGAAATAAGCGTAGATAATAAGTTTCAAGCATAAGATCCCTCGAAGAAATTCGGGGGATTTTTATTTGGTATAATAAATCAGCAACTTGGTGCGGGTGCTGTTGTTTTGATTGGTGCCCGTCAAAATGGTGCGGTATGGATTTGTTAGGCTACCTATAGCGTTTAAAACCAATGTGTCTGTAGTACTTTTCAATGCTTGGTCGTTAATGAATTTGGTTAATAAGAATCGGTATTTGTCGTTTTCTAGTCTTCCTCCATTATGAAATTCCACACCATTAATAGTATAGCTTGGTATATCGTAATTGCTGTATTCAGTTAAATCATCAAAAGATACTTCTTTACCTTTTTCTAATTTTAATATACCTAGGGCTGAAGGAAGTCGATAATTAATGTTACTGCTAGATTCAACAGGCAACACTAGTTCGGCGCGTTGAATAATATAATTTTTGTTTTTGTTCCAATGATATAAAGAAGGGAACGTTAGTATAACTCGGGTTCCTGCTAAGGGCTTTAAAAACAATCTGTTTTTACCTAAAGAGGCATTGGCCAATTGATTGCTTAGGTCGTTAGCACTTGAAAAATCGTGTTTGTAATTAACAAAATGGCGAGATGAACTAATGATTTTTAATTCGGCTTTTTGTGATGCATTGTAATATAAGGTAATTTTTGTGTTTACATTCGAAGGATTCACAACAAATAAAGCCCCTTCGTTGGCATTTAATGAGTTTTCCTCACCTTTAATGGTAATACCTTTCAAAAGCTTTAAAAACGCAGTGTTGGCCGCAAGCGTATCACCTGTTGCGTTAAGAATTTTTTGTCCGAAATTATTGCTCAATTTGATTTTTACTACTCCCGAATCTCTTGCTACAGTTGTATTTCCTAATTCTGCTCCATAAGAGATATTTTGGTTCGATTGATGCGCGCTAGAAGAGAAATCATTGCTTAGCTCATAAGCTCTAAACGTTGTTGTTCCATTAACAGCATGATAAGTAGTGTCAACATAAAACGACAGCACAACTGAGTCGATTTGTGGATTAGCAGCAAAGTTTAGTGCGCTGGAAGGAATCAAAAACTGCGCGTACCATTGTGCTGAGGTAATTCCGAATTCGGGGTCGTTTAATTCTCCAATGATAACTCTGCTGCTGTTTTCAGTTGTTAAAATGGTATCTACTGCAGTATAGGCATTAACGGTTAAGGTATCTACTAAAGTGCCGTAAAATTTACTATCGTTAGATATAAGAGAAGAACCTACATTGCTTTCTTTTTTGCATGAAAAAAGTAGCGTGCCAATAGCTAAAGAAAGCAGGAAAGAGAAATGCGTTAAGCTCATTGTATCATTATTTTTTTACCAACTCTTCTTCTAAAATAGAGTCGTAAAATTCATCGTACTTCTCAACGTACTCTTCTTGATTAAAGTATTCGAGCACTGGTTTTTTCTTTTTCAAAGAATTGATGTACTTGTCCATATCTTTACTTAATTCTTCACTTCCTTTAACCACACCGTCGCTCCATTCAATAGCCAATTTGTTAATGCTATCGAAATCGGGTTTCTCAGCAGTTTTCAAATTCTTGATGTTAACGCCATCAATTACTGCTTTTTGAATAAATCTTTTGTCTAAAGTTTTATCAAAGCCTTCGTTGTAAACAGAGTAAATGACTTTCGAGTTTTCGAAAATAGGGTCGTCGTTGAATACTTTTTTGATATAAAGCGGAATTAGGGCTGTCATCCAACCGTGGCAATGAATGATATCAGGTGCCCAGCCTAATTTCTTAACCGTTTCTAAAACACCACGGCAATAAAAAATGGCGCGTTCATCATTGTCGGCATAAAACTTATTGGCTTTGTCTTTTAATGCGTATTTTCTACCAAAGTATTCGTCGTTGTCAATAAAGTAAACCTGCATTCTAGCTGGTTGTATCGATGCGACTTTAATGATTAAGGGGTGATCAGAATCATCAATAATCAAATTCATTCCAGAAAGACGAATCACTTCGTGCAATTGGTTTCTTCTTTCATTGATAGAACCGAATTTAGGCATGAAAGCTCTAATTTCTTTTCCTTTTTGCTGAATTCCTTGGGGCAGATATCTTGCAACATTTGCAATTTCAGATTCCTCGTGATAGGGAATCATCTCCTGCGATACAAATAAAACTCTTGGTTTCTTCATTTGATAGTTTTCAACTTACAATCGCCAGCGCTACTTTCAACGGGTAAATTATTCTTGCAAAGGTAATAAAATCTAAGCGATATTCAAGTTTATGTTACCTTTGGCCGATTTTATTGCTCAAAGTATGCAGGTTGTAAGAACTAAGAAAGACATGGAAAGTATTGTAAAATCAATACTTTTAAAAAACAAAACCATTGGTTTTGTTCCCACAATGGGCTACTTGCACAGCGGGCATTTGTCTTTATTGAAGACGGCACAGAAAAGCAACGATGTTAGTGTATGCAGCATCTTTGTAAATCCAACACAGTTCAACAATACCGAAGATTTCAAACTCTATCCGCGCAATGAAAAACACGATTTCGAGTTGTTGGAAACAAACGGCTGCGATATTGTGTTTGCGCCAGAAGATGAATTGGTAAACTACATTGAAGATATTGCGCTTGATTTAAAAGGTGTTGACTCATTAATGGAAGGAAAATTTAGGCCCGGTCACTTTAAAGGTGTGGTGAATATTGTGGCTTTGTTGTTTACAATTGTGAAGCCCAGTGCTGCCTATTTCGGCGAAAAAGATTTTCAGCAATTGGCCATTGTTAAAATGCTGGCAAAATCGCATTTCCCGGCTATTGAAATTGTGTCTTGCGCAACCTCACGCGAAGAATCGGGCTTGGCTATGAGTTCTCGCAATGCCCGTTTATCGAAAGAAGAAAAGCAAAAGGCTTTGGCCATTTCTAAAGCTCTTTTTTACATTAAAGAAGAAGCTAAAAGCACTAAAGAAACGCAGGAACTAAAAGAGAAGGCCATCGATTTGTTTTTTAAAAGTGGAGAATTACAATTGGATTATTTAGAGATTTCAGATATGCATTCTTTGCTTCCTATAGAGAAGATTGAGCAAAGAGCGGTGGTTTGCATTGCTGCTTTTTGCGGAAAAGTTCGATTAATCGATAATATTGTTATTAATTAGTAATTTTGGCGCATGCAAAGAGAAATGCTCCTTTCAAAGATACACAGGGTATCCATTACTCAGGCCGATGTGAACTACATTGGAAGTATCACTATTGATGAATCTTTAATGATTGCTGCCGATATCGTTGAGGGTCAGAAAGTACAGGTTGTTAACATCAACAACGGTGAACGTTTAGAAACCTACGTGATTAAAGGCAAAAAAAATTCTGGCGAAATTTGCTTGAACGGTCCGGCTGCCCGCAAAGCTGTAATAGGCGATGTTATAATAATTATTGCTTACGGCTTAATGGACTCAGAAGAAGCTAGAACATTTAAGCCAACACTTATCTTTCCTGATACTGCTACTAACTTGTTAAAATAATCTCCCTTGAACGCTGTGTTTCAACAACTCGAAAGTAAAATTGTTTCTCTTTCAGAAGCACAGGTCCTATGTAACAATTGGAAATCCAATGCATTGAAAGTTGTTTTCACCAACGGTTGTTTCGATATTTTGCATAGCGGCCATCTTCAATATTTAAGCGAAGCATCACAACTGGGAAATAAATTGGTGGTGGGCTTAAATGCCGATATTTCGGTGAAAATGTTGAAAGGGGAAGCGCGACCTATCAACAATGAAACGGCTCGTGCTCAAATGTTAGCCGCGCTTTTCTTCGTTGATTTAGTAGTAATTTTTTCTGAAGAAACCCCAAAGAATTTAATTGAAGCATTAACACCTAATATTTTGGTTAAAGGTGGTGATTATACTATTGATACAATTGTTGGGGCCGATCATGTGCTAAAAAATGGCGGACAAGTGTTACCTTTATCTTTTGTGCAAGGTTTTTCTTCCACTAATATCATCAATAAAATCAAGTCAGAGTAAAGTGAGATTATTTTTAGTCATAACAGTTTCAATTTTCCTTCTTTTTTCTTGTCAGAAAGAAAACTTAGAAAATAAGTTGATGCACAAATGGAAATATATTTCTGTTACTAAACCGGTAATTTTTCAACCTACTACCTATTGGTCTTTCAATGAATCATCGGTTTTTGTGACGGATAGCGCAACTGCAGATACTGTTTTGTTTGGTGACTACTTTTTGAAGAATAATTTCATGATTATCTCTGGCGCAAACTCTACCATGAAAGGCGGAGAATTGTTTAAAGGTAATTTTCAAGTGTTGCAATTGAATGATAGCATAATGATTTTGGTTAGAAAAGAAGATGGAGACGGATTAATTTATCATGAATTTGTAAAAGCCAAGTAACCATTGTATTCGAATTATTTATACTTTTATCACAAATCACAATTATTATGAAGCATTTTTTAAAGTATATCGCCCTTTTTATTGTTGTTATTTCAATTTCCTCTTGTGCTAAGGAAACGCAACAAAAATTAGTTGGTAAATGGAAAATGTATATGGTTCCGGCAAAGAGCTATAATGAAATCTGGACTTTTACAGAAACAACGGTAACAAGAAGTTATGAATACGCTGATACCACCACGGTTCAAAACACTGGTGCTTACGAAATGAATGGAAGTAAAAGCTTTGTTATTTCTGGCCCTGGCGCTACTATTAAAGGTGTTGAAACCTTTAAAGGCGATTGGAAGATAAAAGACATTGATGCTATGGGGTTAGTAATTTTCCGTCAGGATGTTGGTACCGTTTATTACGAGTTCGAAAAGCAGTAAATGGCCAAGTTAAAGTCGGTTTACGTTTGTACTTCCTGCGGAAACCAATCTGCCAAATGGTTGGGTAAATGCACCGCATGCGGCGAGTGGAATACTTACCAAGAAGAAATCACCAGCAGCAATAAAACACAAAACACCTCAATTCCAGGCATTGTAGCGCTTGAACCAACGCTCTTGCACGAAGTACAACCTCTCAGCAAAGAAAGAATTATTTTAAAAGATACTGAGCTTAACCGTGTGTTGGGTGATGGTTTGGTTTCTGGTTCAGTGATTTTATTTACAGGCGAACCGGGTATTGGTAAATCAACATTGATGCTGCAAATCGCACTTCAATTTCCAGGTAAAAAAGTGTTGTATGTATCGGGCGAGGAGAGTCCGCAACAAATAAAATCACGCGCCGACCGACTGCAAAAAGTAAACGAACATATTTATATTCTTCCCGAAACCAATGTGGAAAGAATTTTAGAACATATTCAAAAGCAAGAACCTGAGTTGTTGATTATCGACTCTATACAAACTTTACAAACTTCAAAGTTAGATTCTGCACCAGGCACGGTGAGTCAGATTAGAGAATGTGCGAACGATATTACCTTGATTGCTAAGAGAAGGAATATACCGACTTTTTTAATCGGACATATCACTAAAGACGGACAAATTGCCGGACCAAAGGTGCTAGAGCACATGGTTGATGTGGTGCTTACTTTCGAAGGCGATAGAAATCATATTTACAGAATTATTAGAAGTTCGAAAAACCGTTTCGGTCCGTCGAATGAAATGGGTATTTACCAAATGGAAGAGTACGGATTGAAAGTGGTGGAGAATCCATCTTCCATTTTGCTTTCACAAAACGAAGAGAACCTAAGCGGCATCGCTATTTCTGCTTCTATGGAAGGTATTCGTCCGCTATTGATAGAAACCCAAGCATTGGTTAGCACAGCAGCTTACGGAACTCCACAGCGCTCTGCAACGGGCTTTGATACACGTCGATTAAATATGTTGTTGGCAGTATTGGAAAAACGATGTGGATTTAAAATTCAACTTAAAGATGTTTTCTTAAATATCACTGGCGGCATCAAACCTGAAGATACCGGAATCGATTTATCGATTGTTGCCGCTATTCTATCTTCTGGCGTAGATATTCCAATTCCATCTACTTATTGTTTTGCTGGAGAGATAGGTTTATCTGGTGAAATTCGCTCAGTTCGTAACGTTGGCGCCCGCATCAAAGAAGCGGAAAAAATGGGATTCAAAACCATTTTCCTTTCTAAGTATAATGATGAAGATTCACTAAAAGGGAAGAATATTAAGATTGTTAGAGTAGGGAAGGCGCAGGATTTAGTGCAGCATTTGTTTAGAAACGCGGATTAAAATTTCTTTGAAAATAGTCGCTTCAATACTAATTTTCCTTTCAGTAGTTGTTCTCGGCTTTATTGGCAATAAGACAATGCATCCTCCTGTTGGTGTTAGCAAACGAGATTTACTTATTTATTGTATTTGTATTTTGTCTTTGATTACGGGAGTGATTTTATTTCTTTGTTAAGACATATATGACACTAGTTCCTTCGGGGTACCTCAGGAGGAAAGTTAGTGACGTATTACCTGAAAACCATTCCTGAAA
>Ga0102915_1000462_pt1 | contig 12535 bp, 10 predicted proteins | sample Colrivmet1561A02_FD_78199 | JGI IMG/M metagenome (GOLD analysis project Ga0102915, IMG submission 78199) | Estuarine microbial communities from the Columbia River estuary - metaG 1561A-02 | ecosystem: Environmental > Aquatic > Marine > Intertidal zone > Estuary | place: USA: Columbia River...
CTGCTTTTCGGAACAACTGCTTTTCAGGGATTTTAACACCTGCACTGTTGCCGTTGGTAAAATCCCAGAACCAGGATACAATAGGAGAATTGTTGGGACGCACCTCAACGCCAGTCAATTGAATTAGATCCTCTTCACAGACAGGAACTTTTGAAACATCTATTGCAATATCAGGCCTGGCCTGGATCTCTACATATTGCACACGGGTCACCGTATCAACACAACCAAGGGAAGAGGTGACTGTCATTTTTACACTATACAGTCCTGGCGCTCCATAAAAATGATAGGGTCGGCTTCCTCTTCCGCTATCCTGGTCACCAAAATCCCAGGACCATCCAGTCAACTGGTCGTTGGAAAGGCTTAGATCTGTGAAATTGACACCTCCTCTCTCACAATAAAACAAAACATCACCTTTAAAAACTGGAAGAATAGAAACAGCTTTGATGGGCTCCCCTTGTGGAAAAAGCACTGTACATCCATCACCATTTGAGATAAATATATTGGGGGTATACATACCCGTATCCCGGTATCGATAATTGAATCGACCTGATCCGTACAAAATATTCTCTGCAACATAGCCATCACCATAATCAATGGTTACAAACTTTGAATTTTTTGAAACTACATCAAAATATGCATCATACGGCTCGCATGCCACCAGGCGATAATCAGTAGTTCCTATGGGCCCTTCCACATAAATGGCAATAGGCAATGAACTAACCTCACATCCACCAGGACTTGTTACCTTCAAAGTAGCATTAAAAGTTCCGGGCTTTGAATAAACATTTATTGGGTTTTGAATCGAGGAAATTGATCCATCCCCAAAATTCCACTCATATCTTTCTGCAAATTTACCTCCAAACATGAACTGTGCTGGAAATGGAGGACAACTCGAAGAATCTTCCAAGACATTGATGTCTGCTGAAGGCATATCAATTTCAATCAACTGGGTTTTCCTTGTTGTTGATTCGCAACCAAACCCATCAATTACAGTCAAGCTGATGTCTTTTCTACCCGTTTTGGTATAAGAGACTCTTGGGTTTGGAATGAATGAAGCTTTTCCATCACCAAGATCCCATTTGAAACTGACATAATTTATTGGAGATACCACCTGTAGCTGTACGATTTTGTTGAGACAGCTTGCCGTTTGTAGCGGATAAAAATCTACGCCAGATTGAGAAACCCTAACAATCGTTTTTGAAAATACCGAATTACAACCCAAACTGTCGACTATTGTTAATTTGACATTATAATTACCTGGCTTTGAGAAAATATGTTGAATAGGTCCAGACAAGATATTTTCAACAGGTGTTCCATCGCCAAAATCCCATAATCGGGAAATCAGCTTACTGGTGCCATCACCAGTTGATCTGTCCTGAAAAGATACTGGCAGGTTTTCGCAACCAGAGGTTGAGGAAAGACTCAAATAGTTGGCAATGGGGCCTGACACCAAAATATCTTTTCTTGGACTGGTGAATACACATCCATTTAAATCAACAATCCTCAACTGCATGGTATACATACCTCGCTTGGCATTTGTGGGATACTTGCAAAGATCTGCAATATTCACTTTTGGATTGGCTGTTGAAGTTAATCCTGTAAATCCACAACCATAATCCCAGTCATATGCTTTGATCATGTTGGTGTTTTCTGAAACTGATTTCAGGAGCAGAAATGTATCGGAAACACAGACCGGACTCCGCATTGATTCAAAATTGATTCCATTTTCATTTGTTGCATATACAGTGGTAGAATCAGTATAAGTGCAACCATCACCTGAAACTTTTAATGTAATGGTATATTGTCCGGACTTGGCATAACGATGATTCAGTGTATCTTTTTTGAGTGTATAGTTTCTGGTATTCCCATCGCCAAACTTCCACTCCCATAAATCTACCTTTCCTGAGGAATTTTCGTTTACAACTTTATCCAGGGTATTTTGACAATCCCCAATCACCGAAAAAAGAGCAACAACACCCCTGACATTGATGTATTTTATTTTTTCTACAGTTTTAGCACAGCCGTTCTGATAAACGGTAAGTTTAACATCCACTTTTTCAATTTTCTTGAAATTTTTAGAGAATTCATTTTGATCAACTGAATCGCCGTTGGAAAACTTCCACTTGAAACCGGTTACATTCGGCCCAAGATATTTGAACTTGAATGCAGCACTTGCACAGGTATCAAATGGTGTAGCGGAAAAGTCAAAATCTTTCGGAAGTTCCCCTACTTTCACCACCCAATTATAGGACTTGTTGCACCCTGAAGAACTCACAATATCAACAATAACATCATATTTTCCACTGTCCGTGAGCACAATATTACCCGGGTCTTTGGACAGTGATGAAAATATGGTAATGCCTTTTTTGTCTTTGACTGACCATTTCCATGAGACAATCAAAGGATCAATATTGAATTTGATGTTTGGCCTTATTGTCAATGGTGCACAACCACTATCCGGAAGATTAGATGTGAGAATAACAGGAGGCTGAATTGAAATAAGGCTGTTCTTGGTTTTGGAGAATGAACAACCCTTGTCAGTTATTGCTGTGAGGGAGACGCCAAACACACCAGCACCTGTGTATTTATGCTTTACGGTATCGCTAAATGGAGGAAATTCGGTTTGCGTTGCCCCATCACCGAAATTCCATAATAGCTTAATAATATTTCCTGTTGATTTGCTGTTGAATTTCACGTCAAGCGGAAAATCACAACTGGACACTTGATCTTCGATAAAGTCTGCAGTTGGAAGAGGAGCAATGCTGATATTCTTTTCAAAAAAAGTATTACACGTTCCAAACTGGGATTCTAGCTTAACAACATATGTTCCTGGCGTATTAAACTGGTAGCTCAGGTCTTTTGTGATGGCTTGTTTAACCCCATCGATGTACCACGTTTGACTGATCGGATCTGGGTTGGATTGGTTGATGAAATTTACAGTAGATTTTTCGCAAGCAGAATCTAGAGCCGAAAATATATTGACAACCTGACTGGGAGAAAGCACGTAGTCATAGTTTAATACATCACTACAACCTGCTTGATTGGTCACCGTTAGTGATATCCTGTAACTGCCCGATTGAAAAAATGTTATCAATGGGGAAAAGTCAGCACTGTTGGAAATCACAGCTGAACCTGTTCCTGTAACTTCCCATTTGTAAGCCAGCCCTATTCCAGAAAAATTGGAGGCCTGCACCGTTATTGGAAACTTACATGAATTGGCTGGGGGGATATAAAAATCCGCTATTGCATTATCAATGACTTTAATAAAATCACCAGCCGATTCACTTGAAACTTTGCATCCACGTTCAGTGCCCAACGTTAGGGTGACTTTTCGATTTCCAGACAGCGTATAGGTATGAGGTACTGTTGGAGCAATAGTACTGGATTTGTTACCATCTCCAAATTCCCAATCCCAACCGACAATCTTATCCTTGTAAACTACCCCAGTTTTAGGGTCCTTGATTTCTGGATTAATGGTTTTGTCGGACAAATTGACTTTCAGCGGGCTACAACCTGCATTAATATCAGCAATAAACTGTACTTGAGGGGCCGGGTAAATGATAATTTGTTGGGTAACTGCAGAAACTTCGTTTTCCGGACTTTTTACGGTAAGATTGACATCATAAACACCCGGTGCTGTATAGGTCTTGATGGGGTTTACCGCCTTTGACACAGCTCCATCTCCAAAACTCCAATCATTGGTATGTATCCCTCCGGTTGTTATATCTGTAAATTTAACAACCAAGCCCTCACCAGGCTTTAAGCAAAAAGTTTGCATGCTCACAGTAAAAGAGGCAGACAATTGGGCATTTGTGTAAACGGATAAAAAAAGCAAGCAAAATGAAAACCATAGCATTTTTGATATGCCATGAACATTTTTAAACCTTTTATTTATTGCATTTTTCAAATGAATCAATAGTAGAAAATCACCAAATCTGTTGCGCTCAAATCAATAGCCATTTCACTGTTTTACTTTTTTACGAGCCTCATTGTTGAAACTGCCCCATTCTGCTCACTCCTGGCCTCTACGAAACTAGTCCCTGATTTTGTGATGAACCAGGTAAAATTCAATCGCTGCAAGCTTGTGTTTCCAGGAGGAAAACTGGCTTGGATTGTCATCGCAGACTTGTCACTCTTCCAGGTACCCTTCACAGTGGTCGTGGACTTGATGGCTTCTACAGAACCATCCTTGAGGAACTGGAATTCATATCCACTGAACTCCGGTTTCACATCAACAGCAGCGACAGTAAAAACATCTACTATCCATCTTCCATTGGTCATGATGGTAACAATCAAATCCTCGGCCACAGTTTCCTGCACCTGTTGCTTTGCCTTTTCACAAGATGCAAATGTTAGCAGAATGATTGCAATCAACAATGTTAGCAATGACTTATTCGGATTTTTCATACCTCTTGGTAGTTTATGTCAAAGCTATATAACGAATATCCTTCTACTTTATTGTATGTAGAATTGATTAGAATCAACTGATTTCGAATTATTTAAGTACCCTTTGCCATCCTACAAAAACACCGTTGTTTTTAACCGCATCGTTGTACAATGGAACCAAATGGCTTTCAATCCAGGGATAATCAGGCTCAACTTTCTTTCTCAAAACCAACCCATAAGGTTGCTTAACCCCATTGGCCTTGCTGGGCAGGGAAATGATTTCAAATCCTGTCATGGCTGGAGAAGAAAGAAATTTTTTCATCGATTCAGGTTCCTGAAAATCAAAAAAATACTCAAGCAGGACCGGGCCCTGTCTTATCAGGCCAGCCCTGGACAATTCAGCCAGGTTTCTTCTGCTCTCAATTTTGAACTTATCGAGCTTCCCTGGGTACAATACGCTGAAATAATTTTCCCATTTGGGGTCTATTTTGGCCTGGCTGAGCCATTCATGATCCGAAAAAGGTTGCATGGATTGGTTTACTCCCCTGCGAAACCCAAGGGTATCAGGAGCGTAGAAATAAAACTCCCGAATGCCACGCTGCGTAAAACGCCCTGCCAGGGTAGCCCCAGATTGCCTGGCAAGCAATGTTACAAGAGCCTCTTCCATCTTCAGCAATTCTTCAGCTTCTGCAGCGGTCGGCATTCCCATGGCATCCAGCTGGTTCATTTTTACCCTGAGGATAATCACAAAAGAATCTTCTTTGACAGGGGCAATCGAGGCCAACCCCAAATCAACGTTGATGGATACAGGCTTGCCTTTCAGTGAAACCACGTAATTCTCCCAGTCGTGCACAATTTTCTGGGAGAAAACAGGGCCATAAAAAAAAATCGCCAAAAAGTATAAAAATCTAATTTTCAATGGTTTGCTGTTCAGAAAGTAAAGTAATTTCAATTCCTGAACAAATGGAAATAAATGCACACTATTGCTGACATAATTAACTTTTTAGAAACACTGGCCCCCCTTCATTTGCAAGAGGACTATGACAATTGCGGACTGGTCTGTGGAAATTCCACCGCTGCTGCGCTTGGAGCAATCGTCGCCCTGGACCTTACGGAAGAAGTGGTTGACGAAGCCATTGACCATGGGTTCAACCTGATCATTGTGCACCATCCCCCCATATTCAAGGGACTCAAAAAAATCGATGCCAAAGATCCAATCACAGGCATGCTCTTGCGCTGTATCCAACATGAAATAGCCATCTATGCCATTCATACCAATCTCGACAATGTGATGTGGGGCGTGAATGGAGAAATTGCAGCCAGGTTGGGACTAATCAATCTGCAGGTACTCACCCCAAAGGCTGGTACACACCTTCAACTGAATACCTATGTGCCTTCAGCCCATGCAGAAGCAGTAAAGAATGCCATTTTTGAAGCCGGGGCAGGCGCAATAGGCCTTTACAATGAATGCAGTTTCAGCAGTATGGGAGAGGGTAGTTTCAAGGCATTGGAAGGAGCCAGACCCTTCATTGGAGAAAAAGACCTGAGGCATCTTGAACAAGAGCAAAAGCTCGAATTCATTTTTCCGGTTCATCTGCAAAGCCAGGTGCTGAAGGCCTTGAAAGCCGCACATCCATACGAAACTGTTGCATACAATATCGTCCCTTTAGAAAATCAGTTCCATGAATTGGGTGCAGGGGCCATCGGGATACTCCCAGAACCGATCCCTGAAAAAGATGTTTTGTCCATGCTGAAGTCCATCTTTAAGACGGGCACCATCAGGCATAGCCCTTTCACAGGAAAAATCATCAACACCATTGCCCTCTGTGGAGGATCTGGCAAATCACTGATAAACAATGCTTTAGAAATGAAAGCTGATTTGTATTTTACCGGAGACCTGGGCTATCATGATTTTTTTCTGCCCGCAGGGCGGATGCTTTTGGCAGATATTGGGCATTTTGAGAGCGAACAATACACATCAGATCTTCTGAAAAGGGTGATAAAAGAAAAATTCCCTACCTTTGCCGTCCTAAAAACCGGTATTTATACCAATCCTGTCAACTATTTTTTATAACTCATTATGGCAACTGTAAAAGAATATTCAGTAGAAGAAAAGCTTGCTTCCCTGCTCAATCTTCAGAAGGTTGAAAGCAAACTGGATGAAATTGCAATTCTGAAAGGTGAACTTCCTATTGAGGTGCGTGACCTTGAAGATGAAATCCAGGGATTGCATGCCAGGGAAACAAGAATTGAAGAAGAGATCAACGGCATCAATGAGTTCATCGAGCAAAAGAAAGCGTTGATTACTAATTCACAAGATTTGCTCAAAAAATATGAGAAGCAAAGTGATAATGTAAAAAACAACCGCGAATACGAAGCCATCAACAAGGAAATAGAGAACCAAACGCTCGACATGAAATTGGCAGAGCGACATATCAAAGATGCCAATGAAGAAATTGCTGACAAGGCAAGAATCCTTGATGCAGCCAAAAAAAATATTGCAACAAAAGAAGGAAACCTTAAGGTAAAAAAGGGTGAGCTTGATAAAATCGTTGCTGAAACTGAGAAAGAGGAAAAAGAATGCAGGGCTGTATCTGAAAAGGCCCGTGCTGCTGTTGATGCTCGGCTCCTCACTTCATTTGACAGAATCAGGAAAAATTTCCGCAACGGACTTGCGGTAGTTTCAATTGTGCGTGATGCATGTGGCGGTTGCTTTAACGCTATTCCTCCCCAGCGCCAGAGCGAGATTCGCCAGCACAAAAAAATCATTGTTTGTGAAAACTGTGGAAGGGTTTTGGTTGACGAAGAAATGAATGCAACCAAATAAATTTTGAAAGAAAATACAAGAAGCGGTTCATCACAATGAATCGCTTTTCTTTTTTAATACCAATCCAGGTATATCTTGCAACATTCTCATGCATTCATTCTCGTGAATTTTAGGAATACCAAGATCATACAGGCAGAACAGCTGCGTCTCCTGTCTGAGGATGCTGCAATTGAACCTGCGCAGCGCCTTTAGCACATCATTGGTTACCGTATAATCAAATTGGATTTCATAGGGAAGTTCAACGGATTTTCTGGTGAGTGGCGTTAATTGTAAAGCCATGGAAGCAGCGCTCTTGTAGGCATTGATCAGACCCGGTACACCCAGCAAGGTTCCTCCAAAATACCGCACTACAATCACACAGGTATTGGTCAATCCTTTGCTGTCAATCTGACCCAAAATGGGCCTTCCCGCAGTTCCTGAAGGTTCCCCTGCATCGGTTACCCGATAGGTCATGCCATCAGCACCAATCCTATAAGCAAAGCAATGGTGAGAGGCTTTGGGATGATCTTTTTTAACACCATTCAATACGGCTTTGAATTTCTCAATGGATGAAACAGGATACGCCAGTCCAACAAACTTGCTCCCCCTGTCAGAAAATTCTGCTGAAGCATGTTGTTCTATGGTATGGTAATAATTGGGATCGCGTTCCATTGGATGGTTTATGGCGTGACATGAACAGTCCAAAAAAAGGATTTATCAGTTTTCAGCTGATAGGTTCCCAAAGGATTGCACCAGCAAAGTTAATTGTTTTACTTTTGGAACGTGCGCATCAAAGAAGCATACCACCAATTGCAGCAATCCATTCAGCCCCTTTATGAAAACAGGGAGGCTTCCAATATTGCCGACCTTATCATGGAAGACATCACGGGATGGGACAGGTCTCGACGGATCGTCCACCATGATGCATTGCTCAGCGAACCACAACTAGAAAGGTATACCCACTGCAAAGAAGAGCTCTTGCATGGCAGGCCAACACAATATGTACTCGGACATGCATGGTTCTGTGGCATGCGGCTTCAGGTAGACGAACATGTTTTGATTCCAAGGCCAGAGACTGAAGAGTTGGTGATGGAAGTCAAAAAAATGTATGCAGACATTTCCACCGACAGAGACCATCTGTTCAAAATGGTTGATATTGGAACCGGCAGTGGATGCATCGCCATTGCATTGAAAAAATATTTTCCCGATTGGGACGTCTGGGCTGTAGACAAATACAATGGTGCCCTTGCAATTGCGAAAAAAAATGCGGTACTGTTAGACACTGAAGTCCGTTTTGTTGCATCAGACATCCTTAAAGAAGCAAAAACTGATCTTCTGCCAGCTTTTGACCTCATCATCAGCAATCCCCCCTATATACCTTCTGAAGATAAATCAGCCATGGATGATCGGGTGCTTGACCATGAACCCCATGCTGCACTTTTTGTAACCGATAATGACCCCCTCCAGTTCTACAAGGCCATCATTGCATTTTCTGAACAGCATTTGCTCAGGGGGGGTATGTTGTTTTTTGAAACCCATGAATTGTACGCGCAGGAAGTGGCAGCCCTGCTGGAGGCAAATGGATTTGAGCATATTGTCGTTAAAAAAGATTTTCAGGAAAAAGAAAGAATTGTCATGGGAAGACGAGCAGGCGCTTCGCTTTGATTTATTGCTTTTCAGTAGAGAGCACGGTTTTTGCTCCTAACTCTTTTGCAACGCGCATGACCCCCACCACAAGGTCAATCTCAACCGTCTTGTCCGCATTGATGACAATGGTTGGTAGTTCCGTCTTTTCTTTTGAAATGATGGGCAACAATGCGGCCTTCAATGAATCCAAACTTACTGGCGTTGTACCCACATAGAACTGTTTATTGGCATCAATAGAGACCACAACTGTTTGCTTGGCCTTGGTATCCCCCTGTGATTTTGGCTGAGAAAGCTTGATTACATTGGGGTTGGCCAAGGTTGCGACAATCAAAAAGAACATCAACAGAATGAAGAGAATATCATTCAAGGCTTCTGTAAAAACCTCTGCTTCGCCACGGTATGTTTTTCTGATTTGCATTTCTGGTAGCGTTATTTTGTTGGCTCCTGGAGGATGTCAAGAAAATCTGCAGCCGCCACTTCCATCCTGTTGGCTGTTTTATCGATTTGGGTATGCAGAAAACTGAAGCCCAAAAAAGAAATCAAACCAATGATCAAACCGGAGATTGATGTAACCAGCTTAACATACAATCCGCCTGCGATCGTATTCAACACAAACTCTCCAGTGGAGTTGATGTCAAAAAACAATTGCATCAAACCTGCCAAGGTTCCCACAAATCCAAAGATGGGAGCCGTCCTTGAAATCACACCCAATACACTGAGGTTTCGCTCCAAGTTATACATTTCAAGCCTTGCGATGCTCTCCATGCTTCTTTCAATCGCATCAATGGGTTTTCCGATGCGTTGTATTCCTTTATCAATGATGCGTGCAACAGGATTGTTGGTATTTTTTGTCATGGCCCTTGCAGCAACAATATTCCCGTTGACAATATGATCACGGATGATGCGCATGAAATTCTCATCAATCTTACCCGCTTTCCGGATCGCTATATACCTTTCGAAGAAAAAGAATACAGCAAGAACAAATAGCAATGCTAATGGAATCATGATGGCACCGCCGGATTGCAAAATATCCCAAAGGTGCATGGGGCTTGGTGCTTTTGCCGTGGCGGCAGGATCAACCGGAGTTCCTGTATTGATCTGAAGAAAGTTGATTGACATAAATACTGTTTGAACAAAATTATTGAAAATCAGAATGCCAGATGGCATGATGAAGATGCAACTTTATTTACTAAGAAGTTGGTAAAATTGATGCCCCTGCAGAAAGTTCCCAGCGCTGCACCAGCTTTACCAACACATCAACTGCTTTTTCCATGTCTTGCACACTCACAAACTCCTGTTTGGAATGAAGCGCCATTTCGCCGGTAAAAATATTGGGGCAGGGAAGCCCCATGAAAGAAAGCCTTGATCCATCAGTGCCCCCGCGCACAGGATGAGACAGTGGGGTTAAACCAGATTCCCTGATGGCATCTGCTGCGTGTTGAACAACAGCAGGATGCAGATCAAGGATCTCCCGCATGTTGCGGTACTGCTCCTTTACTTTAAACTGGTAGCTGGCACCAGGGTAGAAGTCCATCACGCGCTTGAGCATCTCTTCCAGCAAGGTTTCATGTTCGGCAAGCCTGGCCGTTTCAAAATCCCGGATGATGAATTTTATGGTAGCCGATTCTGCACCTCCCTTGATATCGGTTGGATGAAAAAAGCCCTGCCTTCCTTCCGTAACCTCCGGCGCCATGGTATCCTTGGGCAATGCAGCAACAAAATCTGCAGCAATCTTGATGGCGTTTACCAGCTTCCCTTTAGCACTGCCTGGATGTGCAATGATGCCGTTGATGATGATCTCAACGCCATCGGCCGAAAAAGTCTCAAACTCCAATGAGCCCAATTCACTGCCATCCAATGTATAACCGAAATCAGCCCCAAGCTTTTGCATGTCTAGATGTTCTACCCCCCTGCCCACTTCTTCGTCTGGCGTAAACAATATTTTGATCTTGCCATGTTGGATGGATGGATCATTGACCAACCGATGAACAAATTCCATGATGATGGCAACCCCTGCTTTGTCATCGGCACCAAGCAGCGTAAGACCGCTGGCAGTAATGATGTCATCCCCTATCTTTTGCAGCAGGTAAGGATGCTCATTGGTGGTGATGACCTGGGTAGGATCATCTGGCAGCATGATGTCCTGCCCAGCATAATGCGGGTGCAAAATGGGTTTGACATTGGAACCACTGCAATCAGGTGCTGTATCCACATGAGAGCAGAAACAAATCACGGGAATGTCTTTGTCAATATTGGAAGGAATGGTTGCGTACACATATCCCCATTCATCCATGTGTGCATCTGCAACACCCATTTGAACCAGCTCCGCCGCCAGCAAGGATGACAAGTCTTTCTGCTTTTCGGTGGAAGGAAAGGATTGGCTCTCGGGGTCACTCTGTGTATCAATGGTAACGTAATGCATGAACCTTTCTACGAGCTGTTTCATAGTTCTATTTAGTTGTTGGGGAAATACTACAATTGATGGATGCGGTGTCCCCTCAAAAATGCATCCACCTCCATCTTTTTCTTTCCTTCAAGCTGAAGTTCTACAATGCTTACCCATCCATCTGCAGCAGCAAATTGGAGAAATGATTTTCCATCTGTCTTGTATTCTCCTGCAGTGAGGCCTGTGTCAGCGATTGTATAAGTTGCGCTGTAAATTTTAAGCAGCTTGCCGTCCATGTGTGTAAATGCCGCGGGGGATGGCGATAAGCCCCTGATCAAATCATGCATTTTTTTAGCAGGCATATTCCAGTCAATCCGAGATGTATCTGTATGCAACTTGGGTGCGGAGGGAATTTCATCCAAATTAATTTGATTGAATTGCTCCTGTGGCTTGGGCATCAAAGTATTTGAACAATAGTGATCAAGGGTTTGATAGATCAGGTTGGCACCAATTTCTTTCATGGTGTCATGCAACTCACCGGCAGTCATGGTTTCGGAGATTGGGATTATTTCCTGCATCAACACATCTCCCGTGTCAATTTCATGTTTCAATTTGAAGGTGGTAACACCGGTTTCTTTTTCACCATTGATGATGGCCCAGTTGATCGGTGCTGCACCACGGTATTTGGGCAACAAGGAGCCATGCAGGTTGATGGTGCCCATGGGTGGCATGTTCCAAACGATTTCGGGAAGCATCCTGAAGGCCACAACAACCTGAACATCAGCTTTCAGTTCCTTTAGTTCATCAATGAAGGATGGGTCTTTCAACTTAAGAGGTTGAAGGACATTCAGCCCTTTTTCAATGGCAAATTTTTTGACTGCACTTTGGGTCAGCTGCATGCCCCTTCCTGCCGGTTTGTCTGGGGCGGTGACAACACCCACAACCTGACAACCCTCAGTTACCAGTTTCTCCAGCACGGTAACTGCAAAATCAGGTGTACCCAGGAAAACAATCTTGAAATCCTGCAGCTTTTTCATACGACAAATGTAATCAATTCCCCCTAGTGCGCTTTCCCTTATCCCTCATCCCTTGTCCCTGGCTGTTCACCGGTAGATCAAATACTTTGCCCTGATTTTTTTGAAAGCCTTCAAACCCGGGGCCCAGCTTTTCCTGATATCATCCTCAGCAATTCCCGTTTTGATCTGCTCCATCAATGTTGCATTTCCTGCAAGTTTGTTGAAGAAAGAGGCCCGGGCATCACCCGACTTGGGGAGAATAAAGAATTTTTCCTTCGCTGGAAACAACCGGAA